>Ga0315556_1000351_pt1 | contig 28011 bp, 25 predicted proteins | sample SalMarSW160310MG_FD_202112 | JGI IMG/M metagenome (GOLD analysis project Ga0315556, IMG submission 202112) | Salt marsh sediment microbial communities from the Plum Island Ecosystem LTER, Massachusetts, United States - Salt Marsh Sediment SW1603-10 ...
ACTTCAAACATGTGGTACCTGCGTAAAAATGGGGAGATCAAAGGCCCTTATCCCGCCGGTCTGATTAGTCGCTACATATTATTGGGGCGGGTCAATGACAGCGACGAGGTAAGCAGCGATGGTGAGGAATGGACCGTAATCAGGGATATACCGGAACTTATCCCGGATGTCATGAAGGGGGATGCCAGCGATCCCTTGGTCCAGGAGAGACTTCAGGCGGCACGCCGCTGGGCTGATGAAAGAGGTATAGACAGGCGTGGTGAACGAGAAAAGCACGCCCCATCGCAGCAAAATAGACGAGGAAGCGATCGGCGGGATGAGGAGCAATCGCCCGTAATAGAACACCGCTATAGGCGAGCTGAGCGCGAACAGGAGCTTTTGGCGGATTCCCAGGGGCGTTGGACCATGTTGATGATCACCGGAACGATTGCCATAGTGGCCGGGATATTCCTGCTCTTATATAAACCGCCGCCGCCGCAGCTGGGCGCGGATTGCAGCAGCCCCCCCGCCCCCAAAGTGAATTGGAGCAACTGTGTACTGGACGGTGCGCATTTGGATAGGCTTAATCTGACCGGAGCGAAGCTCTACAGCGCCAGTCTGACGGCTGCGGATTTACGTAAGGTTAAGCTTGCGCACGGCGATCTCTCCTATGCCGCGCTGAGTATCGCCAATTTGGAAGACGCCGATCTCCGCGAGGCGGTCTTGATCGGAGCCAAATTGCGCCAGGCAAAGCTGAACAACGCCCATCTGGACAATGCCGACCTTTCCTATGCCGACCTCACCGGAGCGGATTTGTCGGGGGTGAAAATGCATAATACCAAATTGGGGAATGCCATTTGGACGGATGGCAGCCGCTGTCTCCCCGGGTCAATCGATGGGTGTCAATCGGCGCGGCAGTGATCGTTATTGTGTTGTAGTTAATAAGGTTGTCACTGTGCTTAATCGCGCCCTATTACCTCGGTGTGGTAACGATGGATGCGCAGTGTGGTGGACCAATAGTCGGGGTGCAGTCCGGCTTTTATCTTGAGTTGGCGCAGGAATGATTGGGGGTCGGGCAGTGATTCCCATACGGCCGGCAAGAACGTACTGCGGTGATGCTCTTCCTCCAGAATTAAACCGTCTATTCCTATGCGAAGTTGGCCGAGGAGATCTTGCTCCGAAGCGAAGCCGATAGGTTCCGGAGATGACAGGATTGAAATACTGATGTGTAGTCCGCTCAGTTCCCGATGGGACAAGGGCAAAAAGCGAGGATCGTGGAAGGCTGCGGAATACGCGTTCTCATTCACGTCTGCAACTAAGGGACGTACGGCTTGCAGGGTGCCGATACAGCCGCGTAGCGAGCCGGCATATTTAAGCGTCACGAATGAAGCGGCCTGCTCTCGCAAGGAATTTGAATAAGAATCTAACTCGACGGCGGCGGGTGCCCCGTTGCTCAGGCCGTGGCTGATTGCATTATGAGCAACGCTCAATAGTGCCTCATGATCGGTATTAGTGTAGAGAAGGTTCGGTTTCATCTTGCCTGATGCCCTCAGTGAAAAATATACGCCCCATATCCCACAACCTGATCACGGGGTCCGGCCGTATCACCGGAATTTCGCAGATCGATGGTTTCGGCGCGCATGGTGTGATGGCGTGCGGCCGTCAGTAAACCGAGGATGGGATTGCGACCACATGCTTGTTCGTGGTGGATGTCCTGGGGCCGGAATTGAACGATGGCATCCGAAGTGCCGCGATCAAGCCTGCGCGCAGTCTCATAGTCGTGGTAATGACTAAGGTCGGAACTTACGACTATCAGCGTTTCCGGGCCGCCCCATAATAGTTCCAGCACCTCGCTGACTTGTTCCGCGGTGGCTTCACCCACCACCAGGGGAACCAACTTAAAGTCGGCCAACACCATCTGGAGAAAGGGGATGTGCACCTCCAAAGAATGCTCCCACTGGTGGGCTTGATCCAGGGTTTGAACCTGGGGCAGATGTTTAATCGCGGCCAAGGCCTCAATATCCACTGGTACTGACCCTAAAGGCGTAGAGAAGAGCCGCGCACTGCTGGCGGCCAGCCCGTGAAAAAGTAGGCGATGAGAGGGACCCAACAACACCACGCGGGTAATGGTGTTCCTGCCGTTGGCCACGCGGGCATAGGCGCTGGCCGCAATCGGCCCGGAATAGATGTAACCGGCGTGAGGGACGATGAGGGCCTTGGGTGAGGGCATGGCGGTGCGACTAGCGGCCAGCAGCCCGCTTATCATCTTTTCCAGTTGATGATTGTCATCGGGATAAAAACTACCGGCTACTGCCGGTGATCGAACCGTAGGCATAAGCGCCACCTCCTGCTACTACTCCATAAACATAGTGGCGGTGGCCGAAGATATCAACCGGGCTGCTTGCCGGCGGTGAATTGAACTATACTGCCAGTAAGGCGGTCGCAGTAGGAGAAGATTTCGAGGCAGCGTTCATGACCGGAAAAACAGCAGCATCTTGCACGACAGTCCCCACCCGTTATTGGCACCGCCTGCCCGACGAGCGCATTCAGTGCGATGTCTGCCCGCGCTATTGTAAATTGCACGAAGGTCAGCAGGGGCTGTGTTTTGTGCGCGCACGCCAAGGCGATCAGATAGTCCTGACTACCTATGGTCGCTCCAGCGGCTTTTGCATCGATCCCATTGAGAAAAAGCCGCTCTATCATTTCCTTCCCGGAACCCCGGTGCTGTCCTTCGGTACGGCGGGTTGTAATCTGGCCTGCAAGTTTTGCCAGAATTGGGACATGAGCAAGGCGCGGGAGATGGACATCCTTGCCGACCAGGCCCCGCCGGAAGTCATTGCGCGAGCGGCGAAGGATATGGGTTGTCGGAGTGTCGCCTACACCTACAATGATCCGATCATCTTCCTTGAATACGCCATCGATGTGGCCAAGGCCTGCCGCGCAGTCGGCGTAAAGTCGGTCGCGGTTACCGCCGGCTATATTACCGAGCAGCCCCGCGAAGAATTTTTCAGCTACATGGATGCGGTGAATGTTGATCTCAAGGCCTTCACCGACCGTTTCTATCACAAGATTTGCGGTGGCCACCTGCAGCCGGTGCTGGATACCCTGCTGTATATCAAGCGCCACACCGATGTGTGGTTGGAGATCACCACCTTGCTGATTCCCGGCGAGAATGACAGTGACGCGGAGCTGGAGGAAATGGCGCAATGGGTGGTGGCGAATCTCGGACCTGAGGTCCCTTGGCACTTCAGCGCCTTCCATCCGGATTGGAAAATGCAGGACAAGGCGGCGACGCCTGTGACTGCCCTGATCAGGGCGCGGGATATCGCCGTCAAGCATGGGGTACGTTACGCCTATACCGGCAACGTGCATTATGGCAGCGGCGACAGTACCTACTGTCCCGATTGTCATAAGCTGGTGATTGGCCGTGATTGGTACGTAATGACCGATTGGCAGCTTACGGATAACGGCGAGTGCCGGTTTTGCGGGACGCCCCTTGCCGGGGTGTTTGACGGTGCGCCGGGTGTTTGGGGAGCCAAGCGTATGCCGGTGCGGCTAAAGGACTACGTCATTTCCGCTTCGACTTCAGTCTAAAGTCAATCCGCGGAAGTTTCCCTCCTGAGTCCTTCCCGAGATAACGCGGTGAAGCGCGTAGCCTTTGCAGCTGGTGCTGCTGGACTGCGGCATATAAACGTGAACAGGCCCTAGTCTGCTACCGATGGGGTCAGGGCGCAGCTGGCAGTGCCCGGGCTAATAAATATTCGCTGTCAGCCGTAAGTTATATTCAGTAAGTGACAGATTATTTTATATAATTGGGGTTGAGATGGTTGAAGTTGCGAGAAATATCCGCTCCGAGATCGAAAAACTGACGTCGATTCCCGTGATGCCGGAGTTGGCTCAGAGGATAATGGAACTGGGACCCCATCCCGAGGTGCGTAAACTCGTGGCCATCGTGGAGTTGGACCCCGGACTTGCCGGTCAGATGGTGCGCCAAGCCACGTCGCCTTTTTTTGGATATCGAGGCAAGGTGAATTCCGTCAGCGATGCCATTACCCGGGTATTGGGTGTGGAGCCGGCGCTGCGGCTTGCCTTTGGTGTCATAGCCGGAAAGGCCATGCGTTGCCCCGCCGATGGCCCGGTGGGACGCAAGGCGGTGTGGTTGCAAGCCGCCTATAGTGCCGCACTGATGCAATCCATAGCCGAAAATCTGCCCCAATCCAACCGCGCCCTGCCGGGGATGAGTTATTTAGGGGGATTGATGCACAACATCGGTTTATTATTGCTGGGCCATCTGTTCCCTTCCGATCTGCATGCCCTCAATAAAGCGGTAATCGAGAATCCGTCGACACCCTTGATCAATTTGGAACAACGCTTGTTTATGACCGACCACACCGAAGTGGGGGCATGGTTGATGCAAAAATGGAATATGCCGGAAGAAGTGATAATCGCGGTGCAGCGGCATCATGACGAAGCTTATCGCGGCGAGAATGCGCTTTATGCCAATCTGGCACTGCTGGCCGATCGCCTGTTACAACGCCTGGGGCAAGGGGGAGCCGACAGTGAAGAATTGCCTGCGGAGCTGCTCGCCGATCTCGGCCTGCAAGAAGCCGATCTGATGGATGCGGTTCAGCGCCTGCTCGAGTCGCGCAGCGATCTCGATAGTCTGGCGGCACATATGGTCTCCGTTTAGGACGAGAACGGCTATTTCACTGCGGCTTCAGTCGTCCTCACGGTGGGTCGTGACACCGAGCAGGTTGCCATCGCTGTCGGTCTCCGTCTGGAACAGGATCGGACGGCAACAAATTTCGCAATCCTCATAATAGGATTGGTTTCCCGCCGAGCCGTCGAGTATGGACACAAATGACTCGCCGCAGTAGGGACATGCCACCAATCTTTCGAACTGCAGCGGTACACCACCTGCCAAGAATGTCTTGAGTGTTTTGGTGCGGGAGCGCTTATCCGTTGGGTAGTCCATGCGGGCCTCCTACGGGTGAATGCCATACTAAAGTGTAGACCCTGATGCACCGCGGCGCACGCCGCGCCGGCGCGGTGATGGCGATGGCGGCGGATTGTCCGGGGTTCGCTGTGAATTTCCTATGTTAATTAGCGGCTTCGCGGGATGAGCGTCTAACGGTTTACCCCTGGTAGTCGGCAGTTACGGTGAGAATTTTGTTGGCCTCGTCGGCGTGCAGGGGATCTTGCGTGAGTAATTGATGCTCCAGCACCTGCAGGGTGGCCTCCGAAGGGTCCCGCCCTCGCGTCTCTCTTTCCTGTAGGCGTTGACGTAATAGGTCGACAGGGGCGTCGCAGTGAAAGATGACAAACGGCACCTGCAAGTCGTCGGCGAGCCGGTGAAACTGGTCGCGCTGCGAGCGCTTTAAAAAGGCCGCGTCGACGATGGCGGCGAAGCCCGCGGAGATGATGCCGCGGGCGAGTGCGGCGAGATGCTGATAGGTTTGATGACTGGCCTCTGGGCTATAAAGATCAGCGGCGACGGCCGAGCCGCTGCGCGCCGTAGATGACAGCCCGAACAGTCGCTTGCGCTCTACATCGGAGCGAATGCGGATTGCACCGCTGCTTTCAAGCAGCGCGTCGCTGATGGTGGTCTTTCCCGATCCGGACAGCCCGTGGGTGATGATGAGCGGGGTGGGTACGGAGCGGGTATAGTGTTCCGCCAAGCGCAGATATTGCCGATAATGGTCGCGGATATCGTGGCGCTGCGCGGTGGGCAGGCCATCCTGTGCCAGGCGCAGACACGCCACCTTGGCGCGTACCAAGGCCCTGTAGACCTGATAGAAACGCAAAACACCCAGACCCTCATAATCGCCGCTGTGCTGCAGGTAATCATTTAAAAAGCGATGCGCCAGTCCGGGGCGACCCCGATCATGGAGATCCATGGTGACAAAGGCCACTTCACTCATCACGTCGATCCAGCGCAGCCGCTCATTGAATTCCAGGCAATCGAAGATCAGGATTTTGTCGTCGATTAACGCCATATTGCCGAGATGCATATCGCCGTGACATTCTCGGATAAATCCGGCCTGCTTGCGCAGCGGCCAAACATCGGCCAGCCGCGCATGGGTTTGGACGCTCCAGGCCTGTAGCCTGTCCAACTGGTTGCGGTCCTGCTCAGTATCCAGATGAGGGCGGATTTGTGCGAAATTTTCGCCGGCCGGTTGCCACACCGCCGCCGCGTCGCCGAAAAGGGAATCCGCACCGGCCACTGCGGCGCGGGCATGGAAACGGGCGACCGCAGCGGCGAGATGCACGATGTGTTCGCTGCGCAGTTCGCCCCGGGACAAGGCCCGGTCCAATTGGGCGCTTTGGGCGAATTCGCGCATCTTGACCGCGTACTCGATGACCGGACCGCTGCCGTCCAGCGCAGGCTGTGAAACGGTCCCGGTAATGGCAATGACGGCGAGATATAGTTCGGGAGCCAGGCGCTGATTGAGCCGCAGTTCCTCTTCGCAATAGTGGCGGCGTTTGGCCAGGGTGGAGAAATCCAGAAAACCGAGATCCACCGGTTTCTTGATTTTATAGGCATACTGACCGGTCAGCAGCACCCAGGAGATATGGGTCTCTATCACCTGAAAATGCTGCACCGGATGTTCATAGAGGGCGGGGTTTTGCAGCTTATCGATCAGTATCGTGACGGATCCTTGTTCCATGGGCGAGCAATGAAGAACACAAAAGCCTTTGATGATTATTGCAGATGGTGCCCGATATCGATAGCCGGGGATACGCTGGTTCGGAAAATTCACCCGGCAGACGGATTGATTCAATGTATAATTCGCATTTCACGGTGTGATCGCGATACCGTGTGTAAGCTTATTTAACTCCTTATGTTTTCCGAATATGCCGATTCGTCGTTCCCCTCGTTTTAACCGGTCGCAACACCGCCTATTATCCGCTGCGGTGTTATGGCCCGTGTTGCTGCTGTTTGGCGTGGGCATTGCCTACACGCTTTATCTCGATCACGTCATCCGCGTGAAATTCGAAGGCAAGCGGTGGGCGCTGCCGGCCTATGTCTATGCGCAGCCCCTGGAACTGTACGTCGGGGCCAGGCTCTCGGCGGGGCAGTTCGAGCGTGAGTTGCGCATGCTGGATTATCAGCCTGTGATTGGAACGGAGCGTTCGGGTAGTTATGAGCGCCACGGCGACGATGTGCGCGTAACCACCCGGCCCTTTCAATTCTGGGACGGCCGCGAAAAATCGATGACGGCGGATGCCCATTTCAGCGGCGACACGATCGCGACTCTTACGGCGGCCGACGGCACGGCGCTGCCCTTGCTGAGGATGGAACCGGTGGTGATGGGCCGTATCTATCCGGCCCATCATGAAGATCGCATCCTGGTGAAGCTGTCCGAGGTACCGCTGTTGTTGCGCCGGGGTCTGTTGGCGGTCGAGGATCGTCATTTTTACTCCCATTGGGGCTTGGATCCCCGCGCCATCGCCCGCGCCCTGTGGGCCGATCTGCGTCATGGTCAGATCGTTCAGGGGGGGAGCACCCTGACGCAGCAACTGGTTAAGAATTTCTTTCTCGGCAATGAACGCACATTGTGGCGCAAACTCAACGAAGCGATGATGTCCGTGCTGTTGGAGGTGCATTACCCGAAAGACGACATCCTGGAAACTTATATGAACGAGATCTATCTCGGCCAGGATCGCGAGCGGGCCATTCATGGATTCGGTCTTGCCAGTCAGTTTTATTTCGGTGCGCCCCTGGAGAAATTGGCGCCCCAGCAAATTGCCTTGCTGATCGGGATGGTGAAAGGGCCTTCTTATTATGATCCGCGTCATCATCCGCAGCGCGCCCTGCAACGCCGTAATCTGGTATTGGACCTGATGGTCCAGGAGCAACTGCTCTCCGCCGAGCAGGCCCGCCAGGCGAAGCTGCAGCCCTTGGGGGTGACGGCACAGGCGCAGAGCATCGCCGTCCATCCCGCGTTTCTGGATCTGGTGCAACGGCAGTTGAGTCGTGATTACCGCGAAGAGGATTTGCGCTCTGAAGGTTTGCGCATCTTCACCACCATGGATCCCCTGGTGCAAACCACGGCGGAAGAGGTCTTCGCCCGCCGCCTGGCGGCGCTGGAACGGCAGCGAGGGATGGAGCAGGGTGCTCTGGAAGGCGCCATGGTCGTGACCAGCGTCAGCGGCGGTGAGGTTGTGGCGGTGGTCGGCGGACGCGAGCCGCGTTACGCCGGTTTCGATCGCGCCCTGGACGCGGAACGCCAGGTGGGTTCGCTCATCAAGCCCGCCGTTTATCTCACGGCACTGAGCCAACCGCAAAAATACACGCTGGCCAGCATGCTGAATGACGAGCCGCTGGCGATTACCAGTGACGGTGGGCGGGTCTGGCAACCGGCCAATTACGATAGAATGACCCACGGTCCGGTGCCGCTGCATACCGCCTTGGCGCAGTCATATAATCTGGCAACCGTGGGTTTGGGCATGGCACTGGGGGTGCCCAAGGTGTTGGATACTCTGCATGCCTTGGGTGTCGAGCGTGATATCAATCCATATCCCGCCATGCTGCTCGGCTCCATGAGCCTGACGCCTATCGAAGTGGCGCAGATGTACCAGACCATCGCCGGCGGTGGGTTTCGTACGCCGTTGCGCGCCATTCGTGACGTGGTGAGCGCGCAAGGCAAGCCCTTGAAGCGTTATCCCTTGCAAGTGGTACAGGCGGCGGATCCGGTCGCGGTGTATTTGTTGACGACGGCCTTGCAGGAAGTGGTTGCCGACGGCACCGGCCGGAGTTTAAGCCGATATTTGTCGGCGGATTTGCACATCGCCGGCAAGACCGGCACCACCGATGATCTCCGCGACAGCTGGTTCGCCGGATTTAGCGGAGATCGCGTCGGCGTGGTCTGGGTGGGCCGCGACGACAATGAGGCGGCGGGCTTTACCGGCGCCGGCGGTGCCATGCAGGTGTGGGGCGATGTCTTTGCGGCGATCGGGGTGCAGCCTCTGAATATCGATCCGCCGCCGGGTATAGACTGGGAATGGATCGATCCCGAGGACGGCCTACGCTCCTTGGCGGATTGCAGGGGAGCGGTGAAGCTGCCGTTCAGCCGGGGTTCGGCGCCGACGGATCCGGCTCCTTGCGCGCAAGGCCTGGGCGGTGCGGTGCGCCGTTCCCTGGATTGGTTGAAAGGAGGATCGCAGTGAGAGTGCTGACGGGGTGGCGATTAGGGATAGTTATGGCATTGGGACTGGGGTTGATCGCGTGCAGCGTTGCCCCGCCCGTCGGCGAAGTTGCGCCACCGCCGCAGGAGGCGACGCCGCCTCTTGTTTCCGCTGCCCAGGGTAATCCGGCGGTGCTGGCCTTGCTCGACAGTGCGCAGAACCAACAGCAGGCCGGTAATTATGAGCAGGCCGCCGCCGCCTTGGAGCGGGCCTTGCGTCTTGAGCCTCGTAATGCCATGTTATGGCATCGCCTGGCGCAAGTGCGCTTGAGCCAGGGTCAATGGCGAAACGCCATTGATTTTGCCGCCAAATCCAACTCACTCGCGGGAGGCGAACGAAATCTCCAAGCCAGTAATTGGCTGGTGATCGCCCAAGCGAAGGAACGGCAGGGGGACCGGGAGGGGGCTCAGGCGGCGCGTGCCCGGGTGGAGGCCACCGGCGGCACACTGTCGGATGGCGGAGTGGAATAATACATAATTGCCGTAGCCTGTCAGGCTGCGAGGGGGCCGGGGTGGCTTTGTATCAAGTTGATAAATTAATGGGAGAAGCGCGCCGGCTCGCCCGCGAATATCGTTTAGCCATGGGCAAACCGTTGGCCGGTATCAGTGCGGAACTCGCCGTACACGATGCCATGCGTTTGCTGGATCTGGAGGCGGCGCCCAAGGGGACAGGCGGTTTTGATGCCGTGGGTCGCGGCCCGCGCGCGGGCAAACGTATTCAAGTCAAGGGGCGCGCCATATTCGATGAGAGCAAAGGCGGCCAACGTATCGGTCAACTGAAGACCGAACAGGAATGGGATAGTGTGATGCTGGTGTTGTTGGACGAGAATTATGATCCGCTTGAGATCTACGAGGCCGAACGCTCCGATATCCTGGAGGCGGCGGACAAGACCAGCAGTAACCGCAGCAAGCGCGGGGCGGTGTCGGTAGCGAAGTTCAAGATCATTGGTCATTTGGTATGGAGTCGCGATACCAGCGTCGAAGATGATGGCATCTGGGACAATCAGGCCGGTCGTTGAACTGCATAGTGACGATGATTCCACAGCCGCCAGTGCCCTCTGCTAGTATGTTTTCATGCTGAGCGCCGCCGCAGTCTTGGGTAGCGACGGCCCCTTGGCGCGCCACGTGCCGGGCTTCGCCCCGCGTGCGGCGCAACAGGCCATGGCCGAGGCGGTAGAGTCGGTCATGGATGAGCGCAGCACCCTGATTTGCGAAGCGGGGACCGGGACGGGCAAAACCTTCGCCTATCTGGTGCCGGCGCTGTTAAGCGCCAAAAAAGTCATTATCTCCACCGGTACCAAGACCCTCCAGGATCAGTTATTCCATCGCGACCTGCCGGTGGTGCGCAAGGCGCTGGATATGCCGGTGGATGTCGCCCTGCTCAAGGGGCGTGCCAATTATGTGTGCTTGCATCGTCTGGCCTTGACCGAGAGCGAAGGGCGTTTGGCAGCGCGCAGCGAGGCGAGCGATCTGCAACGCATCCTCAGTTGGTCGCGTCGTACCCGCAGTGGTGATATCGCCGAGGTCGACGAGTTGGCCGAGGATGCTGCGCTATGGCCCTTGGTGACTTCCACCACCGACAATTGTCTGGGTCAAGAGTGCGACCGCTTCAGCGATTGTTTCGTGCTCAAGGCGCGCCGCGCCGCGCAAGAGGCGGATGTGGTGGTAATCAATCACCATTTGCTGTTGGCGGACATGGCCCTCAAGGATGAGGGTTTCGGGGAGCTCTTGCCCAGCGCCGATGCCTTCATTATCGACGAGGCGCATCAACTGCCGGAGACCGCCGCGCAATTTTTCGGGATAAGCGTGAGCAGCCGGCAATTTCTGGAGCTGGCTCGCGATGCCGTGACGGAGTACAGCCGCGAAGCCGGCGATATGGGCGGGTTCGCCATGCTTGCCCAGCGTTTGGAAAAGACGGTGCTGGATACGCGCCTGAGCATGGGCGCGGCGGGCCGGCGCGGTGCCTGGCAGGAGCTGATTGCAGATTCTGCGGTGAATGCGGGCCTCAATCAGATTCAAGCGGCACTGGCTGAATTGCGCAGCACCCTGGAGCAGGCGGCGGAACGCGGCAAGGGGCTCCAGCAATGTTGGCAGCGCAGCGAAATGCTGGCCGAGCGTCTTGCCCTGTTTCAACAAACGCCCGTCGATGAGCAGGTCCAGTGGTTCGAGACTTATACCCGCAGCTTCAGCCTGCACCTGACGCCCCTGCAGATCGGCGCGGTCTTTCAAAGTCATCGCCAGCGCTTTCAGGCCGGCTGGATATTCACCTCCGCGACCCTGGCGGTGGGCGACGATTTCAGCCATTTTGCCGCCGGTCTGGGCGTGGACGATGCCCGTAGCGCTCAATGGGAAAGTCCTTTTGATTTCAAGCGTAATGCGTTGTTATATATCCCTAATGGTCTGCCTTTGCCCGCCGCCTCCAACTATACCGCGGAGGTGGTGAAGGCGGCGTTGCCGGTGCTAGAGGCGAGCGGTGGGCGCGCCTTCCTACTGTTCACCAGCCACCGTGCCTTGCAGGAAGCGGCCGGCTTATTGAAGGGCCGGATCGACTTTCCCTTGCTGGTCCAGGGGACGGCGCCGCGCCGCGAGTTGCTGCATCGCTTTCGCAGCCTGGGTAACGCGGTGTTATTGGGGACCAGCAGTTTCTGGGAGGGCGTCGATGTGCGCGGCCCGGCCTTATCGCTGGTGATTATCGATAAATTACCCTTCGCCTCGCCGGGCGAACCGATATTGCAGGCGCGCCTGGAATCGTTGCGCCGCCGCGGCGGTGAACCGTTTCGCGATTATCAGCTGCCGCAAGCGGTGATCGCCCTCAAGCAAGGCGTCGGGCGCCTGATCCGCGACAGCAAGGATCGCGGGGTATTGGTGCTGTGCGATCCCCGACTGCTGTCCAAGGCCTACGGCCGGACCTTTCTCAGGAGTCTGCCGCCCATGACCCATAGCCGCGATCTGGCCGAGGTAGAGCGCTTCTTTGCGGAAGAAGCGGCGGCCTCGGCCGCTGTGAACCCGCCGCTGGCGGCAAGCGAGAGTGTTACACCGTGAAACTCCTGGCCATCGATACCTCAACCGAGGCCTGTTCAGCCGCCGTGATGATCGACGGCGAACTCATTGAATGCTATCGCCTGGCGCCGCGGGAACATACGCGTTTGATCCTGACCATGATCGACGAGTTGCTGAGTGAGAGCGGCTTGAAGGTCGGTGGCTTGGACGCCGTGGCCTTTGGTCGCGGCCCCGGCGCCTTTACTGGACTGCGCATCGCCGCCGGCGTGGTTCAGGGCATCGCCTTCGGCGCGGATTTGCCGGTGGTGCCGGTGTCGTCGCTGGCCGCCTTGGCGCAGGGCGGATTTCGGGAGACCGGTGCCCGCCGTGTGCTGGCCGCCATCGATGCGCGCATCCAAGAGGTGTATTGGGCGGCCTGTGAATTCGATAACGGCGGCCAAGTGAGGATGATTGGCGATGAAGTGGTGTGTTCCCCGGAGCAGGTCCCGATTCCCGGCGGTGACGATTGGTATGGGGTGGGCTCCGGCTGGGAAACCTATCTGCAGCAGCTGCAACGGCGCCTGGTGGGAACCCTGTCCGGCTGGGAGGCGCAGCGTTATCCGCGAGCCCATGATGTGGCCTTGTTGGGGGCGGCGGCCCTTGAGCGCGGCGAGGTTGTGAGCGCGGAACAGGCCTTGCCGGTGTATCTGCGCAATGAGGTCGCCGTCAAGCAGGCTTGAATTTTTAACCCTCGGTACTGAGACGCCTGCTGCGGACGGGCATTTTCCGCCGGCTTTGGGTTTATTCAGTCCCACGGCCGGAGATTTTTTCTATTCAGTGATTAATTGCAGCGACCGATAAGCTGATGATAGGAAAGTCATAATAAGAGGGGCAAGCAATGAAGGTGGAATTCATCAACCCTTTCTTGGAATCTATTGTTAACGTCCTAGAGACCATGGCCAACGTTAAGGCTACTCCGGGGAAGCCGCAACGCAAGGAAGAAGATGTCGCCCAGGGTGATGTAACCGGTGTCATAGGCATGGCCAGCGAACAGGTGAAAGGCTCATTGGCCATCACCTTTACTTCGGCGGCAATCTTCGATATCTCCAGGAGGATGCTGGGCGAAGAAGTGACCGAGATCAACAACACCGTGACCGATCTGGTGGGGGAGATTACCAATATGGTCACCGGTGGCGCGAAAAGAGTGTTGGCTGAACAAGGATACGATTTCGATATGGCGATTCCCGCGGTGATCGCGGGTAAAAATCATCGTATCTCCCACAAGTCCAACGGCATGAAAATCATCATTCCCTTTAGCATCATCGCCGGCAAATTTTATGTCGAAGTGTGCTTTGAATGAGCCTGGAGACCTGATTGTGTCAGTGGCCGGCGTACGTTACTGAGCAGTGCTCTGCGAGCGGGGCCGCTTCCCGGCGCTCAAAACCAGCTTCAGCCAGCCGGCGGCTCAAGCTTTGCCGTCCGCGGATTTTTCGCTGCAATTTTCCCGACTGTAAGCTGATCCGGCATGTGGTAAGCTTCCGGGCTTTCATTCGCTAAGATTCAGGATTTCAGGTGTCGAAGAATATAGATTGGCGCGCCCGCTGGGCGCTGATGGCGATATTCATTTGTCCGGGTGTCGTTATGGCCGCGGGGGATCTCAATCTGGAGGAGGGTTACTGGGAGACCAGGGTCACCATCGGCATAGAAGGGGGCCTACCCTTGCCGGCGATCAAGTCCAGCAAATGCATTACGCGTCAGGATCCTTTGCCCAATTCGGTGGAATCCAGCAGGATGGATTGTCGGGTATTCGATAAAAACATCGTCGGCAACGATGTCTCATGGCGCATCGAGTGCAGCGATGAGAAGGGCAAGATGGATGGCCAGGGCAAGATTACCTATGCGGGAGATAAATTCCGCGGCAAGATGGAGGTACTGGTCACGCAAATTGCAGACGATCGCCACGCCAAACTGGAATATGTCATGAAGGGTATGCGGGTGCGCGCCTGCGAAGCAACGGATCCAAAATAGAGGGTCTTAGGGCGATTCCGCGGATTGCTTGGAAACCGCCAATAATTTTATCAACGCCACCCCCAGCGCATAGTAATGCCGCTGTTGCACCAAGGGGCTGTCGCTGAAAACGGCGCCTTGCAAGGTGTCGTAACGCACAAACGTTCCCAGCCAGTAGCCGTCGAATTTTTTCTGTACGCCGATAGTCATCCGGCTCCCCGAATAACCGCTGGTAGCATGATACTCGGGTCGCTGCGGGGTTGCGTAGGCGCTGGGGACTTCATAGAAATAATCATGATAGCGCTTATCGGCGAATTGGGGTCCCAGGGAGAGGGTGATGGTCCAGGGTTTGACGGGATCGCCCGTGACCATGCGGTAATCGAGATAAGGCGCGAACACCCAGCCTTGATATTCGATGTTTTTCAAAGCCACGGACAGAGCGGTACGCAGCGGAAATTTTAACCACAGGGCACGGTCGCGCGCTTCGGGATACCACAGCAGGAACTCCAATGACGGTCCGATCTCCACGGTGGGGTCGAGGCTGGGCATGCCGTGACGGGCGCTGTTGCCGTCGCTGGAGACCGGTACGCCGCCCGCCAGGCTTAGATCCAGTCTGGCTTTATCACTGCGGAACAGAGCACCGCGTATTCCTTCTTCATCGACGCGCACATGCTCACCGCGATACTGGATATAGGGGATGGGCACGATATAGGTGCGGCCGCTGTCGGCACCGCGATAAAAGGGCAGGGAGAGTACCCCCAGTCCGATACCGACCTCCCAGCGCGGCAATGACTGCAGGTCTACGGCGGCGGACGCGATGGAGCACCACAGGCCGAGCATGAGCACGGTGATGGTCGGCCGCAGACGCTTGATAGCGATTATTGAACTCATAGTGCCTTTGTGAGCGAAAAGCGTTTACAGCCGTTGGCTGAGAATAGCGTGCACTTCCTCATCGCTGAGAACGATGGGATTGGTCTTCATGCTGTTGCCGCGGCAATGGGCGATGATTGCGGGGAAGTCGGCCGGCGTCACGCCATAGTCGCTCAAGCGGGGCAATGCGAGTCGCTCAGTCCATTCATGGAGCACTTCCACCAGGATGCCGGCGCCCGCCTCCCGGGTGGCGGCTTGGGTCCCGCTCAACAAGGCGCCCAGTGCGGCATATTTGTGCAGCGCGGGATGGTGCGCTTGCCGGCTGAGCAGGGCGCGGATATTAATCTCAGTGGCGGTGGCCAACAGCGTCCCGCAGACCACCCCGTGGGGAATGGGGAAGAATGCGCCCAGCGGTGAGGCCAGGCCGTGTACCGAGCCGAGACCTACCTGGGCCAGAGTGATGCCCGACAACAGGGCGGCATAGGCCATGGCGGCGCGACCGGCGGCGGCAGCGGGGGTGTCTCCGCCGTGCCAGGCCGGGAAGAAGCCGTCCTTGACGGCGCGGATGCCGCTCAAGGCCAGGGCGTCGGTGAGCGGATTGGCCTTGCTGGAGACATAGGACTCCATCAATTGAGTCAAGGCATCCATGCCGTTGGCGGCGATGAGTGCCGGGGAACAGGTGGAGAGTAATTCCGGATCCACCACGGCATAAGCCGGCACCAGGCACTCGTGGCGGAAGGATTTCTTGAAGCCCTCGGGGCCCTGCACGCTGAGGACCGCGTTCTTGGTGGCCTCGCTGCCGGTGCCCGCGCTGGTGGGGGCGGCGATGTACGGCAGCGCCGGCCCTGCGTAATGGCCGCTGCCTATGCCTTCCAGAAAATTCATCACCGAGGCGTGGTGCGGCAGCAGGCCGGCCACCGCCTTGCCGGCATCGAGCACACTGCCGCCGCCTATGCCCACCACCACGTCGATGCCGGCGCCGCGATGGCGGGCGACGGCTTCGTCCACCCACTGCGGCGAAGGTTCGCCGCCGACCGCTTCCTGGAGCCAGGAGATGTCGTGTTGCCGGAGGCCGGCGAGCAGTGGCTGCCAATAGGGGGAGGCGGGGAAGGATTGCTTGCCGGTGATCAACAGGACCCGCGTACCGAATTCGCGGATCAGGCCGGGTAGTTCGGCGATACGCCCCGAACCGAATAGGATGCGCGGTACGCGGGAAAAGGCAAATGGCTCGATGTTCATGGATTGCGAATTAAGTCATTTCGGGAAACAGCCCAGTATAATTTATTCCACGCCGTGGTTCCGCCATCCAATCCGCCACCTGTTCCCGCCAGCTCTGATAATGGGCGGTTTCCTTGTGTGCGGCGGCGTCGGCGGCGCTGCGATAGGCTTCATAGAGCACGAAGCGGGCGGGATCGTCGCCGGATTGCAGTACATCGAAGCGCAGATTACCGGATTCCCGTATCGAGGACTCATGGTTGGCCCGTGTCGCCTCAATAAAATCATTGATGTGCCCGGGTTTGACGTGGACATAGACCAGCGTGACATGCATGGCGGATTCCTCAATCTATAATTATTAGAGTTCCCAGTGGAAGAGATAGCGTTTGCTTGTATCCCGGGATTATGGGGCCTATATTCATGCCTGGGCTGGCGCAATGCAAGCCGGGGAGCGCGTCGGTACCCTTAAGTAATTGATATGGAAAAGCCTGAATACGGCGCTATGTTTCGCGTTCGATTCCACCACCCGGCTGAAGGAGGCAAGTATGGCTATGGCAGTTTCTCTCGAGCAATATCTGATTAAAAATCGCATTCGCTATGACATAATGACGCACCCCCTCACCGAGTACAGCATGGCGACCGCCCACGCCGCCGGTGTTCCCGCGGACTGCTTGGCCAAGAGTGTGGTGTTGTGCGACGAACACGGTTATCTCATTGCGGTAGTCCCCGCCACCCATCGCCTGCAGTTAGGCCAGTTGCGCAGGCAACTGGCCAGGTTGCTAAGCTTGGCCAGCGAGTCGGAAATCCAATCCTTGTTTAGTGATTGCGCCGTGGGTGCTGTGCCGCCGATGGGGCCGGCCTATGGTTTAGATGTGATTATCGACGACAGTTTGAACAACCAGGCGGAGATATTCTTCGAGGGCGGCGATCATCAGGAGTTGATTCACATCGCGGGCGCGGATTTTCAGCGTTTACTGCCCGATGCCTTGCACGGCAGCTTCAGTCGCATGCGCGCGGCCGGATTTTCCCGTTCCATGCGGCAGCATTGATAGTGGATAATTATGTTTTTCAAACATCGCCAATGAGGAGAACAGGATGACGGATTGTTTATTCTGCAAGATGGTCAACGGCAGCATTAAACCGGATGTGGTTTATGAAAACGACGCGATGATGGCATTCAAGGATATCAATCCCCAAGCGCCGGTTCATGTGCTGGTTATCCCGAAAAAGCATATCGCGACCTTGAACGACCTCGAGCCCCAACATGATGTCCTGGTGGGTGAGATGTATCTGACCGCCAAAAAGGTCGCGGAACAATTGGGTATTGCGGACTCCGGTTATCGTACCGTCATGAATTGCAATGAAGGCGCAGGGCAGAGCGTTTTTCATCTGCATCTCCACGTTCTGGGCGGGCGGCAAATGGGCTGGCCTCCGGGTTAAGGATATGCCGGGGCAGGTATGCGCAGGCTGCGTCGTGGCGTTCGGAGCTATGCTTGCCCCGCTGAACGTCGGGGTGGGACAGTGAATTCTTCCAGACTTATTCCGAGGAGTTATTCCGTTCGTTGCGGTTGATTTTGATCATCAGAACAATTATGAGAATGAGGATGGTGGCTACGGTACCCGCCATCATGACTTCCAGCAACAGCTTCATTATCCGCCCCTAAATCGCGCGACTCATCAGTCATCGTTAAAGAATTATAGGAAGCATACACAGTTTGGCATATCATCACAATTGATCTCAGAGGCCAATAAGCCATGGCCAATGTAAAAAAGATCCTGGCGGGAATCATGGCCGCAATTTCACCGGGTCGAGATGCCTATTCTTCAATCAAGAGGCTTCGATCAGTTCACTTTTGTCATTTCGAGCGGTAGCGAGAAATCTTCCGCCGCAGGGTCTTATGTAGCCAGTGAGATATCGGCTTTCTACCCACAAGCCATAAATAACCACATGCACAAGCACTCAAGGGCATAAATCCATTCGGTCGAAATGACAAATTAATCAGAACTCAATAATTATGAGGAGTAGTTGATGAGCGCCGTTCTGAACGCGCTGGGCATATCCGGCAGCCTGCGAAAAAAATCCACTAACAGCGGTCTGCTGCGCGCCGCCCGGCAACTCGCCCCCGAGGAATTGAGGATAGAGATCGCGGATATCCTGGAAGTGCCTTTGTACAATGCCGACATCGCGGCGCAGGGCAAACCGCCGGCGGTGGAACGGATCGTCGCCCAGATCGCCGCCGCCGACGCATTGATTTTGGCCTGCCCGGAATACAATTACTCGGTCGCTCCCGCCTTGAAGAATGTGATCGACTGGGCTTCCCGCGAACCGGGGAACAGCGCACTGGACGGCAAGGCGGTCGCCATCCTCGGCGCCGGCGGGCGGATGGCGTCATCGCGGGCGCAACACCATCTGCGCCAGACCTGCGTGTTTGTCAATCTGCATCCCTTGAATAAGCCCGAAGTCATGGCCCATTCCGGCGATGGTACGTTTGACGAAGCGGGCGACCTGATTGATGCCAAAGTTAGACAACTGGTCACCGATCAGATGCAGGCCTTGGTGAAATGGGTTCGGCGCTTAAGGTCGGAGTCGCTTTAAATAATCGCGAACTGTTTTTCATTGCCGCCGACCGGCATCCCCGTCGGTGTTGACGCCGGAGACGAGTGGCCCTTTAAAACAAGCCTTGCCCGATCGGGTTTGGTCAATGATCTTTTGACTCCGGACTCTCATCTTCGTCGCGCGCTTCGTCACGGTAGATCTTTATGACGAGAAAGCCCATCAGGATGATGGTGATCGTTGATGCCACGGCGACCATGATCTTAAGGATATCGGGTATCAGTGTGGGAATGTCCATGTTCATGCTTAACCACCCCGCAAACTTATAGGCTGGTGAACGATGATATCGTCAACGAGTTATGTATAGGATGATCGGTGCCCGGCGAGAAGAGGGTGCGGCTGCGGACCGCTACGCCTAATAACCCGGGGTTTTACGGAAAATACCGGCTTTTTGAGTCGGGCGCGCCCCGGCCGACGCCAAGTTAATCGTCGCCGTTGCGCTTGGTCAGGGCGTCGCGCAGCTCCCGCAGTTTCGCCTTGACCCTGGCGGCATTTTCACTGCCGATACGTATCATTAGACGCTGTCCGGCCGAAAGGTTCTCCAGCCTCGCATCAGCGTACTTATAGAATACCGAAGGTTGCACCAGCCGCACCGGATCATGCACTTCCGGTGCGGCCAGCAAGTCGTCAATTGCCGCGACCACACGGTCATTGAAGTAAGCAGATTTATACCCAAGATCTCTATAGGCGTCTTGAAACAGCGGATAGAAGTGAAAATACACCGCGGCGATCTTGCGGCTATCCATGCCTTCGAATAGCTCCACATATTTTCTATAGCGTTTGTAATTGGTGGGGTCTATCTCGATTGCGCCGCCGGCCCCTTGCTTGACGAGAAACTTTCCACGCAGCGGCTTGGCGGGCAATCGCCGTATGGGGAGTTTGGCGTGCGGCAGATTGTCCACCGTTACTACCACGCGATTGATGAAACCATCGAAGTTAAGCAGGGCATCGAGAGGCTGGGTGCTGAATATCGGGTCGAGCGCCTGTTGCATAGCGTCATCGCTATCGTCCAAGGCGGGCAAGGGTTTTACAGGTTCGGCGTCCCGGGGCTGGACTTGGGGAACCGGGTGGCGAGTCAAGGTTTCAACTTCGTCAGTGTTGGGAGCGGGGGCGGCTGCTTGCTCCACCGTGACAGGTTGCGGCTGCGGCGCTTCCCGCTGTGACCAGAGATAGTATGCGGCCCCTGCGCACGCGATCACGGCAAGGAAGAGTACCCAGCGCGTCGTACTGCTCATCGGCATCATTCCTCTATTGTCAGCGGCGCAAGCCGGCTAGCTTTCTTAAGTATGGTGAAAACAATTCATTCATGCTCGGTTAGTCTATCCGCAAGCGCATCTAACTGCCAGATTGTGATGCTGTCAAGACAAGAGTGTATAACAGCCTGAATTGTCGTTTTGCAACCATGAGCTTCGCGCTATTAAGGCGGAACTTGGATGCGATGAGCCGGTGCAAAAGGCAGACCGATAGACAATACGGGCGGTCTGTCGTGCATAAAAGTCGCCGTGGACACCGTTGCCTTATTTACGCTCGTCTATGCTCAGGTCCTGTACTTCCAAGCCGGATTTCATCCATTACACCCGCGCGCTGTACGGATGACGCCTGATGTTAAACAGGAGTCCTAGTAGTCGAGCGTGGTTCGTGATTATCCAATCAGATATCGATATGAATCCTTTCGGATACGCGAGCATTCTTCGCATATGTGGTCTATGGATATTTTATTAATAACTTTAAATAGATAGCTTATTCCTGCTTGACTGCATCTTCTGGTATGAGAATTGCCTTACTTTGTCAGAGGGCTAAGAAGATTCCTCGCCATAGATATGGGGATAGATGTGGAAGTCAGAGATGCCGCATGGATAAGTCTGCTCGGTGTAGACTGATCTGGTGTGCCGATGTCTTGACAGGGATGCATCTTTCCTAGATGGACATAATGGAAGCCTGGCTGGCGGGCTTACCCGGGCGACGACAGGGGGCGGACTATTGTCCCGCTAAGCGAGCGCTCCCGTGAACTACGAGAAGAGACCAAATCCATGACATCAAGAAAAGCAACGATCATGGTGGTTGATGATGACCCGGATATTAGACTCATTCTCGAGGATCGGCTGGAGGCATTGAATTATTGGGTAGTGACCGCGGCAAACGGCGGAGAGGCTCTTGATAAGGTCGCCCAGGCGGAGCCCGATCTGATGCTTCTTGATCTGCAAATGCCCGGAATGGATGGATTCCAGGTATTAAGAAAGCTCAAGGAACATTCCGACCTTGCCATTATCATCATTACCGCCTTTGGTACGATCGAGAAGGCTGTGGAGGCTATTAAGGAGGGGGCTTTTGATTTTATCACGAAGCCTTTTTCGCCTGAGCATCTCGATCTGGTTATAAAAAAGGCGCTTGAGTGCAAGGCGCTGCATCAAGAGAATGTTTACCTTAAATCGGAAATGAATGCAGCCGCGGTCGAGATTATTGGGAAAAATCTAAAATTACTAAATGCCATCGAGATAGCCAAGAAAGTCGCAGCCACTTCTTCGACCGTATTGCTGCTTGGAGAAAGTGGGTCCGGGAAGGAGGTCTTCGCGCGATCCATTCATCGATGGAGCCCGCGTGCGCAGGGGCCGTTTGTAGTCGTCAACTGCGTCGCTCTCAGGGACGAACTCCTGGAGAGCGAATTGTTCGGTCATGAAAAGGGCGCTTTCACCGGGGCGCACGAGATGAGGAAAGGCAAGCTGGAGATTGCCAACGGCGGGACGGTATTTCTGGATGAGATTGGAGACTTCAAGCCAGATCTTCAAGCCAAGATTTTGCGGGTGATACAGGAGCGTGAATTTGAACGGGTGGGCGGGAATAAGAACATTCACGTCGATATCCGTATCATCGCCGCGACCAATCGCGATCTCCAACAAGATGTCCAGGAAGGCCGTTTTCGAGAAGACCTTTTCTTTCGCCTGAACGTGGTTACTATCTCCCTGCCGCCACTGCGGGACAAGAAAGAAGATATTCCCCAGCTGGCCGATCTTTTCTTGCGCCGTTGCTGTCGCATCTTGAAGAAGCCTCTGCTGAAGCTTTCCGCGGAGGCTATGGATCATCTCATGGCCTACCACTGGCCCGGTAATGTAAGGGAGCTGGCAAACCTGATCGAGCGTGCGGCGATACTGGCCAAAGGGACGGAGATCATGCCGGAGGATTTGCCGCTGCTGCGCGCTAAGTATTCAAGCGCGGGCAGTATCCAGGAAAACAACTATCACGCCGCGATTCGCTCCTATCAGAAAGAAGTGATTCGCCAGGCATTGCAGAGCACGGACGGGAATCAAGCCAAGGCGGCGCGCCTATTGGGTTTGCAACGGACCTATCTTTCCCGATTGATCAGAAAGTTGAGCATCCTGGATGCAGACGATACGAACGGCTCAGCGTGAAAACCTTGTATATTCCCATAACAGATGTGGCACACCGTCGAATTTGGGAGCTGATTCGGGGGCAAATCCCCGAGGGGCGGACCCTTACCGAACCGGAGTGGCAGGTTCGTCACCACGCGATTCTTACCCTGCTCTGGCTGCATGCCCTCGGACTGGCGGCCTTTGGGCTCTACCAGGGATTCGCAGTCGCTCAAAGCCTGGGCGAGGGCTTGCTGATTGCCGTCATCGGGCTCGTGGCCAGCTGGAGTATTATCAGCCGCAGGGCGCGGTCGGCGATTGCCGGGCTGGGTCTGATCACGTCCGCGGCGGTCCTCGTCCACTTCTCGGGCGGCGATATTGAGGCGCATTTTTACTACTTCATCATGATGGTCATTATCGCCATGTATGAAGACTGGATCCCTTATCTGTTTGCTGTCCTCTTCGTAATCGTGCAGCACGGTTTGGTCGGCCAGCTCTACCCGCCTGTCGTGTTCGATCAACCGCATGCCATGGAGCATCCTTGGGTGTGGGGTTTCATCCACGCCGGGTTCATTTTCCTCGAGAGTATCGCGCTCGTTGTATTTTGGAACATACGCGAGCGAATGCGGGAGCGTTCCGAGATTGTATTGAATTCGGCGGGCGAAGGAATTGCCGGGCTTGATCTCAATAGACGCATCACTTTTGCAAATCCGGCCTTGGTGCGCATGACGGGTTATACCCTTGACGATCTTGCCGGACGCCGCATGGATGAACTCCTGAGGGATGCGGATGGTGTACCCCCGGAGTGCTGGTTTGATCCGATCTTCAGGTCTCGTGACGGAAACATTTGTTCATGTGACACCATGTCGGTTGTGCATCGCAATGGCACAACCATGCCGGTCGATCTGGTCTGTAATCCGATTTGCAAGCACGGCGCAGTCGTCGGTAGCGTCGTGACGCTAAAGGACGAATCCATTCGCAGACAAGAGAAGGCGGCGTTGCGGGAGAGCGAGGAACGTTTGCGGCAGATGGCTGAGAATATTGCAGAGGTCTTCTGGATGTCAACACCGCAAAAGAATAAGATGATTTACATCAGTCCCGCGTACGAGGCGATATGGGATCGGACATGTAAGAGTGTTTACGATCAGCCACTGTCGTGGTTGGAGAGCATTCATCCCGAAGACCGGGAGCGTATCAGGATGGCCGCCCTGGAAAAACAGGTAAGCGGCGTCTATGATGAAGAGTATCGCATCGTGCGTGGAGATGGGGATATCCGCTGGATACGCGACCGAGCCTTTCCGGTACGTAATGAGCATGGAGAGATCTATCGCATTGCGGGCGTTGCAACCGATATCACCGACAGGAAAAAGGTAGAAGAGGAGATCCGGCAGGCAAACCGGAGGCTGGATGAGCTGAACGTGAATCTCGAAGATCGGGTCCAGACAAGGACTCTCGAACTTGCGGATGTGCTGTCCCAGGTCCGTAATGAGAAACAGAAGACGGAGAGGATAATCCATGAGATCACCGATGGCATAATCGTGATCGATGTGGATGGGGGAATCGTATTGATCAACCCGGCCGGCAGGAGGCTTTTGGGGATAAACGGAATGGTTATGCCCAATGACCTGTCTGTGATTGAAAGTCGCATTCCGCAACTGCATGATGTCTTCCAGAATGCCACCCAGCCATTGACGGAAGAAATAGAGATTCCGCAACCGGGGCGCGATGCCATGCGAGTACTCAAGACCACGTCGGTGCCGCTGAAGGACGAGCGAGGCGATCTATTGGGGAATGTCGCCGTGTTTCAAGATATCACCAGTATCAAGGAGGTGGATCGCCTGAAATCGAAGTTTGTCCTGCGGGTTTCCCATGAATTGAGGACACCACTTACCTCTATCAAAGGCTCAATAGATAATCTTCGGGATTGCATCGCCGGACCGTTGAGCAAGAAACAGACGGAATACATTGATCGGCTGGCCAAGAGTTCAGATGAATTGGTTCGCCTGATCAACGATCTTCTGGCAATTTCCAGACTGGAATCCGGGGACGTGACGCTGATGCCCGCTACGGTCATGATGCAGGCGCTTGTCGAACGGATAGTCGCCAGGTTTCAGCCGCTCGCCGCAAGCAAGGGGATCGAGATTCATATAGAGAAGTTCGACGGGCAGAGCCGGATTCAGGGCGATGAAAGTAAGCTAGAGCAGGCCATAGGCCATCTTATCGATAACGCGATCAAGTTCACGGCTCCAGAGGGGAGGGTTACGATTTCCCTGCACCGGAATAGGCAGTTCTTCAGGACTTCGATCCGGGATACCGGGATAGGTATCCCACTTGACGAACAGTGGGCGATCTTTGATCGTTTCTATCGAGTTGAGCAGGCTTCGTCTGCTTCTATAGAAAAAGGAACCGGCTTGGGGCTTTACATTGCGAAAAACATTATAGAGATGCACGGGGGGCGGATACGGGTTAGCAGTGAGCTGGGCAAGGGTAGCGAGTTTTCATTCACTCTGCCCCTCAAGGTTTGATGCCCGTTTGCGGAGGGTACGGCATTAGGATTTGCAGATGGATTTTTCACCGGATGTGCCCTTGTCGTGACTTACTGCGTGGTAAAGCCAAGGATGATTACGAATAAATACATGGGGCCGGATCCGAGTACCAGTTAGGTAGGCAAGGCGGGTGCGTACACATAGACTCTCCTATGCCACTTGATATCGAGTATTAAGGAGGGAGCAGGGTGTGGGACCCGGAGAGCAATACTCATCGCTGCACCCTGACAGGGTGGCGGGGCAGCCAAGGCGGAGCCGTTTGCGCAAGGCAGCGAGCCTCGCTGCCTTCACCGCTGTCGTGGGTCTGATTATCCTGGGTACTTTTGGCTATTATCTCGAGGCGGACAGCGGTCTTGAATTGTTATTCAATCTGAGGGGCGAGATACAGCCCCCGCCAGACGTCGTCATCGTTTCTTTGGACATTGCGTCCTCCGATCAGCTGGGATTGTCTTACGATCATGCGAATTGGCCCCGTTTTTACCACGCACGCCTGATTCAACGGCTGGTTTCGGAAGGCGCAAGCGTTATCGCCTTCGACGTTTTCTTCAGTGATACGCGTTCGCCTGGAGATGATAATACCCTCGCCAAGGCTATCACAACAGCCGGCAACGTGGTGCTGGTTGAGGATTTGCGCAAAAAGAGTATTCCCCTGGTAAAGAGCGCTACGGGGAGCGCGCGGGACCGGATAACGGTTGAACAGCTGGTGCCGCCCATCCCAGTGCTTGCCCAGGCGGCGGCGACCTTCGCCCCTTTTCCACTTCCCAAAGTCCCTGTGAGGGTGTCTCAATATTGGACCTTTGAACAGACCGGGGATGTCCCAACGTTTCCCGCCGTGGCATTCCAAATTTTTGCCTTGCAGGCATACGATGATTTTATTGCACTTATACGCAAGGCTGTTCGCGATCCCAGGATGGCGCAGGCGGAAGGCCCTACAGACAGGCTTGCACTTATCGAGGCCAAACGACTTCTCAGTCTTCACCAAAGTGAAATCAAGGGTGCCGATGCGGTCAATAGCGTGGTCCGCAGTCTGAAGAAGATTCTTGGCAGCGACACGCTGATAGCCAGGATCATAAGGGAGGAGTTGGAAGGAGGCGTGGCATCTTCCAGCCTGCAGAATCGACGCCGTAATATCCTCAGGGCGCTGGTGAACATGTACCGCTATCCGAATAGCCGTTACCTCAATTTCTATGGACCTCCCGGGACCATTACTACCGTTCCTTACTTTCAAGTTTTGCGCTCCGATCAGCGGCGAGTCTCGGGTGGGAATACGATCGATTTCAAAGGCAAAGTCGTATTTGTGGGATATTCGGACACCTCAGCCCAGAATCAGGGAGATTTCTACAACACTGTCTTTTCGATGCCCGACGGACGGGATATCAGCGGCGTCGAGATCGCCGCGACCGCCTTTGCGAATCTGATGGAAGGCCAGCCGGTTCAACCGATCGGGTTCAATAGCCGCATCCTGACGATTTTGTTGTTTGGCATCGCATCGGGCCTGATCTGCTACCTGCTGGGGCCGTTGCCCGCAGCATTGTGTATGGTCTTTATCAGCGTGTTATACCTGGCCTTCGCCTCTTTTGAATTTACGAAGGCCGCTATCTGGTTTCCTATCATTACGCCGCTCGGCTTTCAGGTGCCGCTTGCCTTTACGGCCGCCGTTTTGTGGAAATATTACGAGGCGAGGAAGGCGGAAATTGCCCATGAACGTTTAAGGGAACTGGATCGCCTCAAGACTATGTTTCTCTCGCAAGTGTCACATGAGCTGAAAGCACCGCTCTCTTCCATCCAGGGATTCGTGGAGAACATGCTGGACGGGATGACCGGTGAACTGAAGGGTAAGCAGCAAGAGTATCTGCGGCGGGTGCGGGAAAATACGGAACGGCTCACACGCATGATTACAAATCTCCTGGATCTGTCGCGTATCGAGTCCGGTACCCAGCACGTCGATCGTGTTCCGTGGCGGTTGTTGGACCTGGTGGAGGAGGTCATACGCCAGTTCGATCCCATAGCAAGACGCAAAGGCGTCGACCTGGAACTGATCTGTCCCGATCCGGCGCCTCAGGTTCTGGCCGATCACGACAAGTTCGTACAAATCATCACTAATCTGGTGGATAACGCGGTCAAGTTCACGCCGGTGGGTGGCAAGGTAGTGATGTCACTCACGCGTCCCGATCCCGAGCACGCGTTACTGACAGTCAGGGATACCGGGGCGGGTATACCGCGCGATGCCATGGAAAATCTGTTCAAGCCCTTTTATCAGGCATCCCAGGGCCCCGACATCCGTGCGAGAGGTTTGGGCCTGGGGCTTTCCATCGTCAAGACGTTGGTCGAGAAGCATGGGGGGAGGATCTCGGTCGCAAGCGAGCTGGGGCGGGGCAGTGAATTCCGCATCCTGCTGCCGGTATTGACGGATGGGGACTGAGCCTATTTTTTATTGCGCAGGCCTATGACCTGAATCTCTTCGGATACAGTGTGCGAACCCATTCGGATAACATGCGGCCGCTGCTTGCTAAGCAGCATAAAATAAAAATACAGTGAAGTTAAATACTTAGATTTGCACGCATCACCTGGTACGAGTATTGCCATCTATGGCAAAGAGGGGTTGGCTTGGAAGGTAGCTGCAGACTGACAGCTGCCAGGATCTCCATCAAAGTCCATATCCGGATTGAACGCAGCGGAAGCCGGATTGATTGCCAATTAAAAAGGTAAGACTTGATGTGCAGAAAGACTATAACCGCATCATCCTTACGCGCTCATCTGCTTTTAATCGTTGTGATGTTCGGAGGGATAAGCGGATTCCCGAACGGCGCATCGGCAGAGGGCGGGGCATGCGCGGATTGGGTGGCCAAGGTGGTTTCGATCGAGGGACGGGTCGAAGTGCTTGCGGCGGGCACGGCGCAATGGCGGCCCGTCGCACTGAACGATACCTATTGCCCTGAAGATCAGATTAGAACCTTGGAGAATAGCCGAACCGCTCTGCAGTTACGCAATGAGACCATGCTCAGACTGGATCAGAACACTACGGTGAAATTTCCCGCCGTTGAGACTGAAAGTCCCAGCCTGCTCGAGCTGCTCACCGGCAGAGCCTTCTTCATGACCCGCTTCCCCCGGCCGCTGACCATCGAGACCCCCTATGTGAATGCCTCCAGCGGCGGTACGGAGTACGTCATCGAAGTGGATAAGGAACATCAAACCTCCACTCTGACCGTAATTGAAGGCACTATGCACCTGAAAAACGCAGCGGGAAC
>Ga0315556_1000352_pt1 | contig 27989 bp, 25 predicted proteins | sample SalMarSW160310MG_FD_202112 | JGI IMG/M metagenome (GOLD analysis project Ga0315556, IMG submission 202112) | Salt marsh sediment microbial communities from the Plum Island Ecosystem LTER, Massachusetts, United States - Salt Marsh Sediment SW1603-10 ...
GCTGGAGATCCTGGAGGACCGTCTGGAGCGGGTCTGGTCGCCGGTCAGCCACCTGAACGCGGTGGTCAACAGCGAGCCGTTGCGCAAGGCCTACAACGCCTGCCTGCCCAAGCTCAGCGAGTACGCCACCGAGATGGGCCACAACGAGGGACTCTATCGCGCCTATAAAGCGGTCGCGGAGGGCGGCGAGGCCCTGGACGAGGCCCAGCGCAAGCTGCTGGAGAACGCCCTGCGCGACTTTCATCTCTCCGGGGTCGACCTCCCGCCCGAGCGCAAGGCGCGCTTCAAGGAGATCAGCGAGGAGCTCTCCCGGCTGACCAGCCGGTTCGAGGAAAACCTGCTCGATGCGACCAACGCCTGGAGCAAGCTCGTCACCGACGAGGCGCAGCTCGCGGGGCTGCCCCCGTCGGCGGTGGATCTCGCTAGACAGACGGCCGAGCAGCAGGGCGCCCAAGGCTGGATGCTGACCCTGGATTTTCCGTCCTACCAGCCGGTGCTGACCTACGCCGAGGACCGGGAGCTGCGCCGCGAGCTGTACCAAGCGTACGCCACCCGTGCCTCCGATCAGGGGCCGCATGCCGGGCGATGGGACAACGGCGAGGCCATGGAGCGCATCCTGGCCCTGCGCCACGAGATGGCACAGCTGCTCGGCTTCGCCAACTATGCCGAGCGCTCGTTGGCGACCAAGATGGCGCGCAGCCCCGCGGAGGTTCTGGGGTTCCTGGAGCATCTCGCGGAGCGCTCCCTGCCCCAGGCGCGCCGCGAACGCGAGGATGTGCGCGCATTCGCCCGGGAGCACCACGATGTGGACAGCCTCGAGGCCTGGGACATTGGCTACTACGCCGAAAAGCTGCGCAGGCACCGCTTCGACGTCTCCCAGGAAGAGGTCAGGCCCTACTTCCCGGAGCACAGGGTGATCCCCGGCCTGCTCGCCCTGGCCGAGCGCCTGTTCGGCATCCGGATCACGCAGGTCCCCCAGGTCGAGGCCTGGCACCCCGACGTGCGCTTCTATGAGATTCGCGACCGGGACGGGCACCTGCGTGCCGAGTTCTATTTCGACTTATATGCCCGGCGCAACAAACGCGGCGGGGCCTGGATGGCCGACTGCATGAGCCGTTTCTACACCGAGCAGGTCGACCAGAATCCGGTCGCCTACCTGACCTGCAACTTCTCCCCCCCCGTGGGCGACAAGCCGGCTCTGTTCACCCACGACGAGGTCGAGACCCTGTTCCACGAATTCGGCCACGGCCTGCACCACATGCTCACGCGCATCGACTACCCTGCGGTGGCGGGCATCAACGGCGTGGCCTGGGACGCGGTGGAGCTGCCCTCGCAGTTTCTCGAGAATTTCTGCTGGGAGCGCGAGGTGCTCGACCTGATCTCGGGGCACCACGAGACCGACGAGCGCATCCCGGACGACCTCTACCGACGCATGAAGGCGGCGAAGAATTTCCAGTCGGCGATGCAGATGGTCAGGCAGCTGGAGTTTGCCCTGTTCGACTTCCGCATCCATGCCGAGTACGACCCCACCCGAAGCGGGCGCATCTATGAGATCCTGAACGAGGTCCGCGACCAGGTAGCGGTGGTCCGCCCGCCGGAGTGGAACCGGTTCGCCCACAGCTTCTCGCATATCTTCGCCGGCGGCTATGGGGCGGGCTATTACAGCTACAAATGGGCGGAGGTGCTCTCGGCGGACGCCTTCGAGCTGTTCGAGGAGCGGGGGATATTCGATCCCGAGAGCGGCGAGCGGTTCCTGAAGAGCATCCTGGAGCAGGGGGGATCGAGGGATGCCATGGAGCTGTTCGTGGAGTTTCGCGGCCGCGAGCCCCTCATCGACCCCCTGCTGCGACTCAGCGGCATCGCGGCCTGAGCGCAGTGGGTCCCGGACCCCCGAAGACCGGCGCACATGCTGCGCCTTGGAGGTCACTGATCGGCACCATGACCCGCCATGCTCTCATCTTTGGGGCGGCCCTGGCACTGCTGTGCGGATCGGCGCAGGCCGCCCACATCACCGACAAGTTGGCGGCGGGCCTTTATCCGAAGCCCGATGCGAGCGGCAAGCCGGTGCGGCTGCTGGTCACGGGAACACCCGTCGAGGAGCTCAAGCACGAAGGGACCTTCACCCAGGTGAGGCTCGCCGACGGTGCCACCGGCTGGATCGAGAGCGAGTACCTGACCGACGAGAAGCTGGCGCAGGTGAAGCTGCTGGAGCTGCAGGCCGAGACCGACCAGGTCAAGCAGCAGCTGGCGGACGCGCAGGCCCGAGACGCGGCAGACAAGACACGCATCGCGGAGCTGGAGCAGGCCCAGCATGGACACTCGGCTGGGGGCGACGAGACGGGCCGCACACTGCAGGCGAAGCTGGCCGATGCCCAGGCCGAGATCGCGGCGCTGCGCACTCAGGCACAGGCATCCGACCGCTATCAGGCGGAGCGCGAGGCCCGGGCCCGGTCCCTCGAGGAGCAGATTCGCACCCTGCGCAACCGGATCGGGCGTGCGGCCCTCATCCTGGGCGAGGCCGAGGCCAGAACGGCGGCGGACAAACCCTCAGCGGGCGCGGCCGGGCTCTGGGAGCGCTGGCGCCACTGGATCTTCGGCCTTGCCCTGCTGGTGAGCTTCGCGGCGGGGTACAAGCTGTTCGATTACCGGCTGCGCCGCCGCTACGGCCGCTTCCGTCTCTGAGGGACCGGGATTGAAGTACCGGGACCTTCGGGATTTCATCGCGCAGCTTGAGGCCCGCAGCCAGCTCTGGCGCGTCCGCGTGGAGGTCGACCCCCGGCTGGAGATCACCGAGATCTGCGACCGCACCCTGCGCGCGGGCGGCCCCGCCCTGCTCTTCGAGCGGGTCAAAGGCTCGTCGATCCCGGTTCTCGGCAATCTGTTCGGAACCCCCGAGCGGGTGGCCCTGGGCATGGGCGAGGACTCGGTGCAGGCACTGCGCGAGGTCGGCAGGCTGCTGGCCTTCCTGAAGGAGCCTGAGCCGCCCCGCGGGATGAAAGACGCCTGGGAGAAGCTCCCGGTGTTCCGCAAGGTGCTGGACATGGCCCCTCGGGAGGTCCGCAAGGCGCCCTGCCAGGAGATCGTGATCGAGGGTCCGGACGTCGACCTGGGCCGCCTGCCGGTGCAGACCTGCTGGCCCGAGGACGCGGGCCCGCTGATCACCTGGGGACTGGTGGTTACCCGCGGACCCGAGAAGCCACGCCAGAACCTGGGCATCTATCGTATGCAGGTGATCGGCCGCAACCGGGTGATCATGCGCTGGCTCGCCCACCGAGGCGGCGCCCAGGACTTTCGCGACTGGCAGCGGGTCCATCCCGGGGAGCCCTTCCCGGTCGCCGTCGCCCTGGGCGCGGACCCGGCCACCATCCTCGGGGCGGTCACTCCGGTGCCCGACACCCTCTCGGAGTACGCCTTCGCCGGGCTGCTGCGCGGCGCCAAGACCGAGGTGACCCGCTGCCTGGGCTCGGACCTGCAGGTACCGGCCTCGGCGGAGATCGTGCTGGAGGGCCGCATCCAGCCCGACGACACGGCGCTGGAAGGACCATTCGGCGACCATACCGGCTATTACAACGAGGTGGAGCGCTTCCCGGTCTTCACCATCGAGCGCATCACCCACCGCACCGACCCCATCTACCACAGCACCTACACGGGCCGGCCGCCGGACGAGCCAGCGGTCCTGGGGATGGCGTTGAACGAGGTATTCGTCCCGATCCTGCAAAAGCAGTTTCCGGAGATCTGCGACTTCTACCTGCCCCCTGAAGGCTGCTCCTATCGGCTAGCGGTGGTGAGCATGCGCAAGCAGTACCCGGGGCACGCCAAACGGGTGATGTTCGGTGTCTGGTCCTTCCTGCGCCAGTTCATGTACACCAAGTTCGTGATCGTAGTGGACGAAGACGTGGACGCCCGCGACTGGAAAGACGTGGTCTGGGCCATGACCACGCGCATGGACCCGGCCCGCGACATCACCATCATCGAGCGCACCCCCATCGATTACCTGGATTTCGCCTCCCCGGTATCCGGACTGGGGGGCAAGGTCGGCTTCGATGCGACCAACAAATGGCCCGGCGAGACCGAGCGCGCGTGGGGCCGCCCGATGCGCATGTCGGACGACGTCAGGGCACGGGTCGATGCGATCTGGGCGAGCCTCGGCATCCCGCTGCCGCCTCGCACCGGCGGCTGAGCGCCCGCGGCGCCACCCCTGCGCCTCACCAGGATTCGGATCATGCCGCCAGTGCAGGCGCTGACCCTCTACGGCATCCCGGACGATCACAGGGTGCTGGTCCAGTCCACCGACTCGGGACGGTTGAGATGCCAGCCCTCCGGGAACTGCCCGATCCCCGCCGATCTCGGAGATCCCCGCATCGCGCAACAGACCGTCTATGTCGGCGGCCCCAGACCGCCCCGGCGGTTGCGCCTGAGCCGCGCTCCCCAGGTCATCTTCAACGCCATCGCCGACCCTGAGAGATACGGGCGATCGCTGAGCCTCGCCCACCGGATCTGCGCCGAGGCGATGCGGCGCGGCATGGCGGTGATCAACCCACCCCGGGCCGTCGCCCAGAGCCGCAGGGAAAACCTGGCGGAACGGCTGCAAGGCATAGAGCGCCTGCAGGTCCCGCGGGTGGTCCGCTACAAGGGGCTGCGCGTGCTGGCCCTGCTGAAGATGCTCGACACCGGGGAGGTACGGTTTCCGTTCTTGATCCGCGCGACCGACGGTTTCACCCCGGGCTGGATCAGAATCGACGGGCGCCAGACGCTTCGGCGGCTCAACTTTCTTCCCTTCGACGGGCGGGACTACCAAGTCGCGCCCTACCGCGACTGCCGCGGCAAGGATGGACTCTACCGCCGGTATCGCATGGTCCAGGTGGGCGAGCGCCTCTTTCCTCGCCACCTGGTGTTCAGCGACGACTGGCGGGTGAGCCTGCGCGACCGACCTCGCATCATGCAGGCGCGGCAGCAGCTGATCGACGCCGAGCAGGAGTTCCTCTCCGACCCGTTCGGGCTGCTCGGCAAGGAGCTGGTCTGGGCGATCGGGGAGGCCCTGGCGCGCACGGGTCTGGACTTTGCCGCCCTGGACTTCACCCTGGACCCGGTGGACGGGCTACTGCTCCTGCAATGCGATGCCTGCTTCGACGCCTTCGCCGCCTACGACAGTCCACCCCGGACTGCGGACACGGTCAACGCCATCCGCGCGGCGCTGGGAGAGCTGATGGCGGCCAAGGCCGGCGAAGCCACCGTCACCCGAAGCTGAGCGGCGGGGCATCGAGCTGCTCCAGCACCTGGCGCAGCGTGAGGATGTGCTCCTCCCAGTAGCGCGGGCCGTTGAACCAGGGAAAGGCCCGGGGAAAGGCCGGGTCCTCCCAGCGCCGGGCAAGCCAGCCCGCATAGTGGATGATCCGCAGCGCCCTCAGGGGCTCGATCAGGCGCAGCTCGCGCCGGTCGAAGTCGCAGAACTCCTCGTACCCGTCCAGCAGCTCGGCAAGCTGGGTCAACCGCTCGGATCGCTCTCCCGACAGCAGCATCCAGAGATCCTGCACCGCGGGCCCGTTGCGGCAGTCGTCCAGGTCCACCAGATGAAGTCCGCCCGTCTCGGTCCACAGGATGTTGCCCGGATGGAAGTCCCCATGCAGCCGGATAGGCGTGTATGAGGGGGCGCTCTCCAGGACCCTGCCCGCACGCTCGAGGGCCCGGGCCGCCAGGTCCCGGTACTGTCCGAGGTATTCCGGCGGGACGAATCCTTGCTCCAGGATGTATGCGCTCGCCGCCTCACCGAGGCCCCGATCCAGGGTCGGGCGGTGGGCGAAGGGGCGCACTGCTCCCAGGGCGTGCATCCGCCCGAGGAAGCGGCCGAGGCTCAGCAACGTCTCCGGATCGTCCAGCTCCGGCCAGCGGCCACCGCGGCGCGGGTAGACGGCGAAGCGAAAGCCGCCGTAGCGGTGCAGGGTGCCGGCCTCCCCGAAGCTCAGCGGCGCCACCACGGGGATCTCCTGCTCGGCCAGCTCCAGGCCGAACGCATGCTCTTCCAGTATCGCCTCGTCGCTCCACCGCCCGGGCCGATAGAACTTGGCGACGAGGAAGCCGCCGGCCTCGAGCCCCAGCTGGTAGACCCGGTTCTCGTAGCTGTTCAGAGCGATCATCCGCCCGTCGGGCACCAGACCCAGGCTCTCCAGGGCCGCGAGCAGCACGTCGGGCGTCAGGGATTCGTAGGGGTGAGATGTCGCAGTGGGCACAGGAGCCTCAGGCCTTGATGGCCGCCGACGCGGCGCCAGAGCGATACTTTAAACGAGAAGCTCGGTCGGCTGGGCAGCCTTAAGAGCATCGCGCGCACGGTGCGCCTCCCGGGGGGCCACGGGTGGTCCGGTGCCTCCGGGCGGGCCTCGCCATTCCCCTAGTGGGCTAAGCTTCAAATGCGGGGTCGGCCAGCCATTATTTGCGTTTTCGCTGGTGCGGGCCCCGCCCCAAGGCGCGATGCGTCGGCACACAGAGATTGGCAACATGAGAACAGTAATCTTGCTCGTTCTTGCTTTCGTCTTCGCGAGCCCGGCCTGGGCCGAACCGCCTGCGGACAGCCCGCAGACGGCTGATGTCAAGACCACGTTGAATGTTGCGACCCACTATCTGGATGGCATCTTCTCCAATGCACTGGCCTCTCTCGAGATCGTAGCCGTCACTCCCGAGGCCAGGAGCGGTGACTGGAAGGGCATCAAGCCCTACCTGCAGAAGCTCGAGGCGCGCCTGCCTGGGGCCTATTTCTTCGTCTTGCCGGACGGTAATTATTATTCGGTCGACCGGGACTACACCAACCTCAATTTGAGCGATCGGCCGTACTTCAAGTCCTTGTTTGCCGGAAACCCGGTGAAGGGCTTTCCGATATACAGCCGATCCACCGGGAAGAAGTCCGCTTTGGTGGCGGCCCCGATCGTGGCCAACGGCAAGGTTACCGGCGCGTTGGGTGCTTCCGTCTTCCTCGATGACCTGAATAAGCGGCTTGATCGGGAATTTGCGCTGCCGTCCGGCTATGCCTGGTACGTCCTCAATTCCCAAGGCAACACCATGCTGGACAAGGACAGCGACTTGATCTTCATGAACGCCCTGACTCAGGGCGGGCCGTCGCTGCATGAAGCGGTTGCGGCGGCCCTCAAGAGCGAAAGCGGGGCCATGCAATACGACCTGGACGGAATCCGGCGTGCTCAATACATGAAATTGCCGACACTGGACTGGTGGATGTTTCTTGCGAAGGTCGAGGTCGCGAAGGCACACACTGCGCCGGAGGTCAGGTTATCGCTCGACACCTTCGTACCTGCGCTGCAGCACGTCCTCGATCAGATCGATGCGGACCTGGCGAGTACAATCGAAGCCGGCAGGCCGGATGTTTCCAAGGAAGACGCGGTAAGGGAACTGCTGAGCGCCCTGCTGAAGAAGAACGAAAATATCATCGAAGCGGCCTTCGTCGATTCCAAGGGAATGCTCCGCTACATCGAGCCGCGGGATTACAGGAATTTCGAGAATACGGACATCAGCGCCCAGGAGCACGTCTCGGCGATGCTCAAGGACCCGAGGCCGCTGTTCACCGCGAGCTTCAAGACCGTCGAGGGGTATTGGGGCGTCGTCGACTCGCGCCCGCTCTACGACAGCGAGAGGCGTTTCGTTGGCAGCATCAATCTGGTGATCCGTCCCGAGCTGCTGGTCGGCCCCCTCCTCGAGAAGACCCGCATCCCAAGCGGCCATGAGCTTTGGATCATGCAGCCAGATGGCAAGATCATCTACGATCAGGACCCGCAGGAAATCGGCAAGACACTATTTACCGATCCCACCTACGCGGGATACGGCGACCTGCTCAAATTGGGCAAGCGGATCGCCGCCGAGCCCTCCGGCGAAGGGAGCTACGTGTTTCTGGCCCCGGGACTCGAAAAGAAGGTCATCAAGAAGGCCGCTTGGCGGACCGTCGGGCTGCACGACCGAGCATGGAGAGTCGTCCTGGCCTATCGGCCCTACGAGTAGAACCTGGAGATCCCCCCGGCCCCAGCGGCGGATGCTCGCCATTGCGCTTTGTCAGTGCGCCGTAAGGACGGCGGGCATAGCAGGCCGCGATCCGCCAGAAGAAATCGCAGCTGCAACCCGCGACAACAAGGCCGCATGGATCGCTTCACCCGAAACTACACCATCGCCCTCGGTCTGATCGCCGCCGTCCTGCTGGGCTGGTGGGTGTCCGGCCTGAACCCGCGCGTAGGGGAGATCAACCGCCTGCTGGCGGCGTACCCGGAGCTGGCGGGCTACCCCTATCAGTTCCGCGTTCTGGCGCTGGAGAACGAGACGGCCAGAGTCGGCAGCCCACGCTCGTTCGAGGTTCCGGTCATCAGATTCCTCGCCAGCATCCGTCCGGATCTGGCGGGGAAACCCCAGGATGACCCGCGTGTCATGGCTGCCCAGGCGGATCTGGTGCGCCGCCAGAAACGGGCCGGCCAACTGGTCCAGGACCAGCCGGACGTCAGCCGGGTGGTCTGGACGCTGGACCGGGATTGGTACGCCGAGCGCGGCATCCCGTTGGAGTGACTTTGCCCTCGCCGGCCCCGGCTGTCGTGCTCCGGACGACCCGGCCCGGCCTCATGCATTCAGGACCATCGCGGCCGTCCCGAGCCGAATCGCGGTGCCCAGCTCTGGCCGTCAGTGCTTGCGTTAGATGCGCTGCCGGGGCCGATGTCGAATTCCTCGACGGGCAGTCGATCCGGCTGCGCCGCGGGGACCTCGAGGGTTGCCGCCATGTGAGCCAGCAGGCCCATGTTCACGATCGCCAGCAGCGGCTCGAAATTGCTCATCGCCGGATCGCGGGCGACCTCGGACATCATCGTGCGCAGGCGAGCAGCGTCGATCGGTCCGTCTGTCAGACGGGAGCCTTCAACGGCCTGCTCGATCAGCTCTCCGCCGTTGCTCGCCAGCAGGCCGTGCATCATGCGAAAGGTGTGGTGCTGCTCCTTGCCATAGAAGAGCGGGACCTTGCGCCGGTGGACAATGTCCTCGGGCAGCAGATCGCGCATTGCCCGGCGGAGAATCCTCTTGTCGGTGAACAGCGTCTCGTGCAGGCGCTCGGGGATCTGCGCCTGAAGCTCGACCAGCCGATGGTCGAGGTATGGCACTCGGCTCTCGATGGAGTGGGCTGCGGCGGTGCGGTCCTCATGCCACAAGTGGGTATCGAGATTCCCCCGGAACAGATCGAAATAGAGATCCCAGGTGGCCGAGCCGGGCGCTCGTCCACCGAGTGCGCGAATGAAGTCGAGGCTGATCACACCCTGCTCGACGAGACTGCTGGCCCGCCCGATCAACCCCGAAGTCAAAGCGACATAGGCCGCGTCGCGCTCCCGGATCCTGTTGCCCATCCGTTGCCAGTCTTCCGGGGCATAAGGCGGCGGGCGATCGAGCACCATGCCCAGGTAGCCGCCGTTGAGCTCGTCGCTGCCCTGGCCCAACAGGATGACTTTGAGGGCCGGGTAGCGGCGGCGCGCGAATGCGTGGAGATAGTACTTGAACAGCTGCTCCGCGTTGACGTCCGCATATTCGCAGCTCCACAGAATACGCCGCCAGTCGTCCGGGACGGCGCTGGCGACGGTCCTGTCGAAGCTGACCTGATGATTTGGCAGGCCGAGACTGGAGCTCACCCGGGAGGCGGCATCCGCATCTTCGCGTGTGCTGGGATGGCGGATGCTGAATGTCGGCAGGGCCTGCTCACGCGCCGCCAAGGCCGCCAGCGCAGACGAGTCGATGCCTCCACTGAGAAACAGGCCGCACCCGACGTCGGCCATCTGGCGCAGACGCACACTCTCTTCGAGCAAGGCCCGATAGCGTTCGGTCCACCCGTGGGCGCCGGTCGGATCACTGGCGTCGAGCCGCTCGGGCAGGTGCCAGTACGGATGGACAGTGAAGCTTCCATCGGTCAGGGACAGGTCCAGAATCGACCCGGCGGGAATCCGCTCGATGCCGATGAACCCGGAGGGACGCTCTCCCGCGCGCGTATCGATGTTTTGGACCCGTGTCAGCATCGCATCCCAGTCGAAGCGGCGCGGAACGTCCGGATGGGCAAACAGGGCCTTGAGCTCAGAGGCGAACACCAGGGTCGATTGGCCGGGCAGAACACAGTAGAACAACGGCTTTTCACCGAGGCGGTCGCGTGCGAGCAGCAGTCGGCGCTGCTCGCGATCCAGGAGAACCGTCGCGAACATGCCGTTGACCGTCTCGAACATCCCCAGACCGCGCTCGAGGTACAGATAGGGCAGCACCTCGCAGTCGGATGCACTGCGCAGACGGTGGCGTTTCCCGAGATCCTTGCGCAGATCGCGATGGTTGTAGATTTCGCCGTTGGTCATCGAGCTGATGCGCCCGTCCGGCGTATGGAAGGGCTGGGCACCACCGTCGACGTCGATGATGGACAGGCGCCGGAAGACCAGCCCGACATTGTTCCACTGCGTGACGCGCGCATCGTCGGGGCCGCGGTGCCGCATCGCATCGCCAATCCGGTTGAGCAGCGGACCATCGACGTCCGCTACCAATGCTCGACCATCCAGGTGAACGTAACCGGCAATACCACACATGGGTCTAGCTCCGAGGAAGCGACAGGGGGCAGGGGCAGGGGCCGGCTCGCGCGGGCGTATCGAGGGCAGCGACCTCGGCCTCCGGGTTTCTATAATCCTAGAAACGGCGGTTGACCGCTTCGCGCAGCGATCAAGTGATTGATTCGACCATGGCGCCGGACAAACCTGATGGTCCCCCGGCGGGTGATGGCCGTTCAACTGCCGCTTCTAGGATAATGGACATACTGGGGATCGGAGGGGCCCATGCGCACAATCATGGTCATGAACGCCAAAGGCGGCTGCGGCAAGACCACGCTCGCCACCAACATTGCCACCTGGTTCGCGGATGACGGCGCCCGGGTCGCCATCGCAGACCTGGACCCCCAGGGATCTTCCCTGGACTGGCTGGGCGCCCGGCGCGACTACACCGGCATACCCGAGATCGCGGGTATAGACGCCAGCCAGGGCGCGGTCCGGGCCCCCACGGGCACCGACATCCTGATCATGGACGCCCCCGCCGCAACCCACGGTGCCGGGATCACCGACCTATTGCGCCGGGTGGAGACCATCGTCATGCCCGTGATGCCCTCTCCCATCGACATGCGCGCCGCGCGCCGCTTCCTCGAAGAGCTGCTCGGCAGCGGGCGGGTCTCCCGGGGCCGCACGAAGATCGGCATCCTCGCGAACCGGGTACGCGAGCAGACGCTGATCTATCGCCATCTCGAAGAGTTCCTGGGCCATCTCGGGCTCCCCGTGCTCGGGCATCTGCGCGAGAGCCAGAACTACATCCGGGCGGCCGAGCGGGGGCTCGGCATCTTCGAGCTGGCGCCGTCCCTGGTCTACGAGGACGTGGTGCTCTGGGATCCAGTGCTCGACTGGCTCAATAGCAAGGCAAGCCGCAGCGAGTAAGGGGGCGCCACCCCGAGCTCCTGTCCGGGAGACCCGCTAGCGCCGCGCCTCCTCTGCAAGACAGGCTTGAAGCCCGCTCTCCAGGGTCGGGTAGCGCAGCGCGACGCCCAGATCTTCGGTGAGCTTGCGGTTGCCGATGCGCCGAGACTCGCGCTGGTAGGACAGCATGCCCGGTGAGAGCACCCGCTCGGCCTCCGCCAAGCTCACCAGGGGCGGCCGAGGCAGTCCGGTGAGGTCGGCGATGCGGCAGAAATAGTCGGCCATGCTGCTCGGGTGCCCATCGGCCGCGTTGTAGACCTCTCCCGACCTGCCGCGCTCCATCGCGCCAACGCAGGACTCCACCAGGTCATCCACGTGAATACGGTTGGTGAACGGGGCCTCCTCGGGCCGCACCAAGGGCAGACGCTGGCGGATGCGCTCCACCGGCAGGCGCCCGGGACCGTAGATCCCCGGCACGCGCAGGACGACGCACTGCCCCCCGCTGGCCACCGCCCAGTCCCCCAGCGCTCGCTCGGCGTCCAGACGCCGGACCGCCCGGGCGGCCCCGGGATCCACGGGGGAGGTCTCGTCGATCCAATCACCGCCGCAATCGCCGTAGACGCCCGTGGTGCTGACATAGACGATGCGCCGCGGGGCCGCGGGTCCCATGAGCCGCCCGAGCAACGCCCGCAGCCGCGAATCGCGGTCTCCCTGGGCCGGCGGCGGCACCAGGTAGAACAGGCTCGCGCCCCCGGCGAGCAAATCCGGAGGCTGCGGCTCGTCCAGGTCCGCTCGGAGGCTGTCCAGGCCAGCAGCGGCAAGCGTCGCGCGGCTCTCCTCGGAGCGCACCACGCTGCGCACCGCTGCCCCATTGTGTCTGTAACGCTCGGCGAGGCGTCGGCCGAGATAGCCGCAACCGACTATTAGCACGGGCTCGGAAAGGTTTTCATGCATAGGCCGATCGGCGAGAATGTGCGGTTTGCTGTTATAGACCCCAGGGAATCCTATGAGCTTCAAGGTCCGGGTAGCCCCCAGTGGCCACCAATTTAGCACGGAGCCTGGAGAGACCGTGCTCGAAGGCGCACTGCGCCAAGCGGTGTCCCTGCCGTACGGCTGCCGCAACGGCCGCTGCGGGTCCTGCCTCGGAACCCTCGTCTCCGGTGCCGTGGACTATCCAAGCGGCAACACCGAGGCCCTGGAGGGGGCGCCCGCCGACGCCTGTCTGGTCTGCCAGGCCGTGCCGCGCAGCGATCTGGTCATCAAGGTCCGGGAGGTGGAGGCAATCCAGGACCTGGAGGTCCGCGTCCTGCCCTGTCGCGTCGAGCGCATCGAGCACCTCAGCCACGATGTCTTGCGGATGTCGCTCAAGCTGCCGGAGAGCCAACGCCTGCAGTTTCTGGCGGGCCAATACCTGGACTTCATCCTGGCCTCGGGACACAAGCGCGCCTTCTCTATCGCCAACGCCCCCCACGACGACCGGCTGATCGAGCTGCACATCCGCCGGGTGCCCGGGGGGGAGTTTACCGACTACGTGTTCGAGCAGCTCAAGGAGAAGGCCATCCTACGCATCGAGGCGCCGCTGGGGAGCTTCTTTCTCCGAGAGCAATCGGACCGCCCGATCATCCTGATGGGCGGAGGAACGGGCTTCGCCCCGCTCAAGGGCATCGTCGAGCATGCGTTCCACATCGGCGTCGAGCGCCCGATGCACCTCTACTGGGGGGTACGCTCGCGCCGCGACCTCTACCTGCCGGACCTGCCGGAGCGCTGGGCGGCCGAGCACCCGGGGTTCCGCTACACGCCGGTGCTCTCCGAGCCGGACCCGGACTGGACCGGCCGCAAGGGCTGGGTGCACGACGCGGTGTGCGAGGACTACCCGGACATGGGCCCCTTCGACCTGTACATGAGCGGACCGCCGCCGATGATCATCGCCGCGCGCGAGGCGTTCGAGCGCGCCGGTCTGAGCCCCGCCCACATGTACTACGACTCGTTCGAATACGGGGCCGCGAAGGACGCGAAATAGCCGGGAGCTCGCCCGCGAGCACCGCGACGGGGCCGAGACAGCCGAGGATAGGATGCGCGCGGCAGATCAAGCGCCGCAGCACGAGCTCGGTGAGAAATGCGGGCCAGCCCGGTCAGGCGGAATAGCCGGGCCGCACGAAGGTCTCGACGGGGGCCGCGGAGTGCGCGGCCGCGAGCGAGGTCCCGAGCAGGCGCGGGGCCTTGACCGGTGCCGGCGCCGAGCCCGCGGTGCCCAGCTCCAGTCCGGCGCGGTAGCTCTCACGTGCCTTGTCCGTCTCCCCCAACTGCTCCAGCAGGGCGCCCAGCTCCCGGTAGGTCTCCGGGCGGGGGCCCGCACCGACACTCGCCTCGAGATAGCTGCGCGCCTTGCCCCAAAGCCTGGCTCGCAGACAGAGCCGTCCGAGGGCGAGCAGGAGCACCGGATTGCTGGGATGGGCCTGCAGCCAGGCCTCGGCCACGCTCAGCTGACGGCCGGGCTCGTCGGTCTCTATGGTGCCGAGGATCGCCATCAGGTCTTCGCTCCAGTGCTTGCGCAGATGCTCCCGCAGCACCGGCTCCACCTCGCTGCCCCGGCCCCGCTCGATCTCGGCGCAGACGTAGGCCCTCAGGAGGGACTCCTCGGCGCGCAACGACTTGGGCAGCTCGCTCCAGAAGCGCTCCAGCCGCCCCGTATCGCCATCGTGCGCCTCTTGGGCGATGAGGGCCCGATAGACCTCCAGCTCCAGCTCGTCGAGGCGCTCATCGGGCTCGACTTTGCGCCGGCGCAGCTCCGGCAGCAGCTCGCGCAAGGCGGGCCAATCGCCGAGGCGCATGTAAAGGGTCTTGAGCAGCTTGAGCACGTAGGCGTGGTGCGGAGCGACGGTACGCAGGTGCATCAGGGTGGCCAGCGCCTGCTCCAGCTGCTGGTGGGCGAGTTGCAGCTCGGCCTGGGTCAGCGACACCGCAACATCGGCGGAGGGCATGCTCTGGTGCGCCCGCTGCAGGTACTGATCACGCCGCTCATGGGCGCCCTGGGCCTGGGCGGCCCGGGCCGCGGCGAGGTAGTTAAGCAGCGGAGTCTCCGAATAAGCGACGAATCGCACCAGGGCCTTCTCCGCCGCACGCCACTCGCCCTCGGAGAGATCGAGGAGCCCCCGGGTAAGCGCCCGACGCGCGCGCTGCGCCGCCCGACGCTGCTGCCATTCGTGCATCCGGGCGGGTAGCCGCCAGGCGTGTGCCAGCGTACGCATCGCGAGGTAGAGGGCCAGGAACAGCAGCACGTCGAAGAGCACGAACAGGGCGAGGCTACCCCGGATCTCCCAGACGCCGTATCCGATCAAGACGTAGCCGTTGTCCTGGTACACCGCAAGGACGAGTCCAACCGCCGCCAGTAGCGCCAGAAGCAGGCCGATCAGGAGCTTCATGGCTTCCCGGGCTCCGGGACCGGGATCGGCGCCGCGGGCGGGCTCGGAGCGGGGCTGGCCGGGGCCGAGCCCGTTGCTGGAGCCGGGGCCGGAAGCGCGACTCGCTCACGAAGCCGCTTGAGGGACTCCGAGATATCCGGCAGGGCGGGTCTGACGTCGATCTTCTGCAGCTCGGCGAGGGCGGCAACGAAGGATTGGGTGGCCGGATCCCGGGGATCGAATAGGTCGTGCAGCCAGGATTGGGCCGTCTCCAGGCTGGAGCGGTACAGCACGGGATCGGCCTGCAAGGCGGCCAGGCGCGCCGCTTGCAGCTGCAGACGCAGGTTCTGAAACACGAAATACTGCTGCTCGGGTGCCAGCATGGCGACCACCGGCTGGTCCCGGCGGCGGATCTCGAGGACCGACTTCAGGCCCGCCAGCCCATCGCGCAGCAGGCTCTCGACAGGGCCCTCTTTGCCGGGCGCATTGGGCGCCTGGGCAGGCTGGGGGGCCGTGGACCGGGGGTGGGCCGAGGGCACGGCGCCGCGCAGCTTCAGGCCATCGACCTGCTCGGCCAGGCCCTCGATCCGCGCGGAGAGGCCCGCCCGGTCCGGAAGATCCACCGCTCGCAGCGCCGCCAGCTCGCTGGCGATCGCCTCGCGCACCGAGATCCAGCCCGGATCACCACTGTCGCGCAGCCGATCGTCGGCGGCCTGGAGCGCCGCGATGGCGGTGTCGCGATCGCGCATCAGACGCAAGCGGTGATTGGCGACGACCAGCAGATACTCGGCCTCCGCCGCCTTCCAGTCCTCGGTGCTGCGCCCCAGGCGCTGGTAGACCCCGTTGAGCGCCGCACGCATGTCGGCCGCGCGCTGATCCAGCTGCGCCTGGGCATCTTCCAGGCCCTGCTTCTGGGCCTGGAGATCATCGCGCTGACGCTGGAATTCCGAGCGGATCGCGTCGAGCCCGGATGCGAGCTGGGCCTGATTCGCCGCGGCGCGCTCGACTGCGGCATCGAGCCGGCGCAGGGATGCCTGGGCCTGAGTCCAGTACACATAGCCTGCGAACAGTCCTCCCCCCGCGGCCAGCACGGCGATCAGCGCAAGCACCACGGCCCAGAGACCGCCCCCGCCGGAGCGCCGCTCACCCGCCGTGACGGCCTCGGCGGTATCGGTCTCCTCGGGTTTTTCGGGCTGCTGATCGGTCATTCGGGGTCCACCGCTGGCGGCGCAGGAAGGTCAGGGGGCGTCAGTCGCGCCCGGGTACGATTGATATAGGCTAGCAAAAACCCCCCGAAGGCGGCAGTCTCAGCGCTCCGCGGCCCACCGGCACAGCGCCGCGATCACCGCGTCATCCCCTGCACGGTCGGCCCGGATGATGCGGCCGTAGCCGAGCCCGCGAGCGACCTGGGCGATCCGGTCGCTCACCACGAGCAGGGGCGTAGCGCGCAGTCGCCCCAGCCCGTTCGCGAGAAGCCGCTCGAGGTTGCCGAGCACGTCGGCGCTGGTCGCCAGCACCACCTGGACGTCCTGATCCCAAGCAGCCAGGAGTGGGGTCGGATCGAGCTGCGGCAGCGCACGGCGATAGACCTCCGCGTAATCCACCGCCGCCCCCCGACGGCGCAGCTCGGTGGCGAGCAGCTCACGTCCGCCCTCTCCGCGTACGATCAGCACCCGACGGCCCGCCATCTCCTGCAAGGCGCGAGCAGCCAGCAGACCCTCGCTGTCATATCGCCCCGACCCGGGCAGCAAGCCCACGACCAGGCCGTGCCGCGCGAGCGCGCGGGCGGTCGCCTCTCCCACCGCGGCCAGGAGCGGGCGCCGGGCGGTCGGCACGAGGCCGGGCCCCAGCAGGTCCAGCGCATAGCTCACCGCGTTGGGGCTGACGAAGACGAGCACGTCATAGTGGTCGAGCGCAGCCAGACGGTGGCGCGCTTCGGCCGGGTCCCGGGGCCCGAGGATCTCCATGGCCGGAAAGCGCACCGGGCGACCGCCCCGGGACTCGATCAGGCGGCACAGCGGCTCGGCCTGGTGGGCGGCGCGGGTGACCAGCACACCGGCCCCGCCGAGATCGCATCCCGTGAGGGAAGGGGCCTGCACGGCGCAGGGCGCTCAGTCGGCGTAGAGTCGCTCGAGGATCGCGCGGGCCCCTCGTCCGAGCAGATCCTCGGCCAAGGCCCGCCCGAGCGCATCACCCTCGGTGCGGGCACCGCGTAGCTCGCCGCGCACCACCTGGCTGCCATCGGGCTCACCGACCAGGCCTCGGAGCCAGAGCTCACCCCCGTCAAGCATGGCGTACCCGGCGATGGGGACCTGGCAACCACCCAGCAGGCGCTGGCTCATGGCCCGCTCCGCGCGCACGCAGGTCTCGGTGTCGCGATCGTGCAGGGGCCGCAGCAGCGCGTTGATCCGCGGGTCGTCCGCTCGGCACTCGATCCCGACCGCGCCCTGCCCGACCGCCGGGAGGCTGTGCTCGGGCTCCAGGAAGCGCCGGATGCGCCCGGAGAATCCGAGACGCTTCAGCCCCGCCGCGGCCAGGATGACGCCATCGTACTGGCCCTCATCGAGCTTGCGCAGACGGGTGTTCACGTTGCCGCGCAGGAACAGGATCTCCAGGTCCGGGCGGCGGGCGGCGAGCTGGCACTGCCGCCGCAGGCTCGAGGTACCGATCCGGCTGCCTGGACCCAGTGCGTCCAGGCTCTCGAAGTGGTTCGAGACGAAGGCGTCGCGCGGGTCCTCCCGCTCCATGATCACCGGCAGATGCAGTCCTTCGGGCAGCTCGGCGGGCACGTCCTTCATGGAATGCACGGCGATGTCCGCCCGCCCATCCATGAGCCCCTGTTCGAGCTCCTTCACGAACAGTCCCTTGCCACCGATCTTGGCGAGCGGCGTGTCGAGGACCTTGTCCCCCTGGGTGCTCATGCCGACAAGCTCCACCGCCAGGCCCGGGTGTGCATCTCGGAGGCATGCGGCGACGTGCTCGGCCTGCCAAAGGGCGAGCGGCGAATTGCGGGTGGCGATGAGCAGCTTTTCCGGCATGGGAGCACCTGAGCGCGTTCGGGTGCCCCATCCTATCGGCCGGGGCGGCACCCGGCAAACGCCGGGCCCGCCAAACGGCATCGGGGGTCAGTCTTCCGAGGGATCGCGCAGCCAGCGACGCAGCAGGGGGAGATGCCGTCGGCTCACCTCGAGGCGCTCCTCGATTCCGCTCAGACGCGCGAAGCCCCGTCCCTCGCCGTCCTTGTCGAGCCCCACCAGATAGCGCCCGGCCACCAGGGCGTTGCGGTGGATGCGTACGAAACGCTCGCCAAAGCGGTCTTCGAGGGATTTCAGAGAGTCCTCGAGCAGCAGCTCGCCCCCGAGGTGACGGGCCGTGACGTACTTCTGATCGGCGCGGAAATACAGCACGTCGTCGATCGGCACGCGGCGCAGACCCCCGCGGAAGTGGGCGCAGACGAAATCGCCGTGGCCATCGTCGCCCTGGTGGGCAAGCGCGCGCCGCTGCGCCCGGGTGAAGCCCCCGGCTCGCTCCAGGGCCCTGCGCAGGCGCTCTGCCCGCACCGGCTTGACGAGGTAATCCACTGCCTGCTGCTCAAAGGCGGCCAGGGCATGCTCGCCATACGCGGTGGTGAATATCACCGCCGGAGGCTCCGGTTGGCGGGCCAAAGCTGCCGCGACCTGCAGGCCGTCCATGACCGGCATCCGGATGTCGAGCAGCACGACGTCGACCTCGAGGCCGGCGCACTTGGCCAGCGCCTCGCGCCCGTCCGCCGCCTCGCCCGCGACGCGCCATTCGCCACCGAGCTCCTGGATGAGCCGGCGGAGCCGAGCCCGAGCCAGTCCCTCGTCGTCCACGATCACGATGTTCATTGGGGCTTCCACGGGTAAGGAAATGCGACCCGCACCTGGTACTCCCCCTCGACCTCGCCGGCCGTCAGGGTCGCAGCATCGCCGAAGCAGCCAGCCAGCCTGGCGCGAATGTTCTCCACCGCCAGCTGGTGACCGCCCGGCTTGGGCTCCGAACCGTCCGCGGGCAGGGTGTTGCGCACGCTGAGATTGATCAGGCCGCGGCGGTGGCGCCCGGTAATGCGGATCGTTCCGGGGCCCGGCAAACGCTCGATCCCGTGAAAGACCGCGTTCTCCACCAGGGGCTGAAGCACGAGGGGAGGCACCAGAGCCTGCCCGGGCAGACCCTCCGTGTCCCACTCGACCCGCAGCCGCGGGCCGAGTCGCTGCTGCTCGATGCGCACGTAGCCGCGGACCAGCTCCAGCTCCTCCTCCAGCGTAGCCAGGCGCCCGCGCTCACCCAGCGTGGCGCGGAACAGATCGGCCAGGTCGTTGACGGTCTCTTCCGCCAGGATCGGGTCGGTGCGCGTCAGGCTCGCTATGGTGTTCATGCTATTGAACAGAAAGTGCGGTCGGATACGCGATTGCAGGGCGTCGAAGCGGGCCTGAGACTCGGCCTCCACGTGGAGCCGCCACTGATCCTGCACATACAGGTAGCGCAGCACCAGGGCGCCCGCGATGGCGGTGATCCCCAGGGCCTGGGTCAGGAATCCGAGATGGACTGGCGCGAAGACCGACCGCGGCGGGATCGTCCCCGGCCAGGCCCAGACAGCGATCTCGGTCACGGCCAGGGCGATCGCCATGAGCAGCGCCCAGGCCGCGAGGCCCGCGGCCGCGGTCCCGAGTCGGGCCAGGCGGGGGCGCAGCGTGCACAACAGAGACGCCGTGGCGATGGCGATCCATTGCACGAACAGCGAGCGACGGCTGAGGGTATCCCAGAGCTCGACGGGGGTCCCGGCGGCGGCCAGCGTCAAGACCATGGCAAACAGCTCCGCAGTCACGATCACGGCGAAGGCGGCCGGCAGGGTGCAGAAATCTGGAAGGAAGCACCCCCGGCTACCACTACGCCCAGTTTCGACCCGCTCTTCCCTTTCCAACCCCTTCTCCGCGCCGACCCCGGGGTGCGCAGACGATGCTGCTATAATCGCGGCCGCTTCGATCCCAGTGCAAAGGCCCGCCGCATGACCGCGAAAGACGCCCCCGGCAAACCCTGGGCCGGCCGCTTCAGCGAGCCCACGGACGCCTTCGTGGAGGCGTTCACGGCGTCGGTCGATTTCGACCGCCGCCTGTACGAGTATGACATCCGCGGCTCGATCGCCCACGCCCGCATGCTCGAGCGCGCGGGCATCCTTACCCAGGGCGAGCGCGACGCCATCGTCTCCGGCCTCGAAGCGATCCGCGGGCGCATCGAGCGCGGCGAGCTCGCCTGGTCGGTGGCACTCGAAGACGTGCACATGAACATCGAGTCCGCGCTCACCGCCGATATCGGCTATGCGGGCAAGAAGCTGCACACCGGGCGCTCCCGCAACGATCAGGTCGCCACCGACCTGCGGCTCTGGCTACGCGACGAGATCGCGTGCATCCGCGCCGAGATCCTGCGCCTGCAGCTCGCCCTGCTGGACCTCGCCGAGCGCGAGGCCGACACCATTATGCCCGGCTTTACCCACCTGCAGACCGCCCAGCCCGTTACCTTCGGCCACCACATGATGGCCTGGCTCGAGATGCTCGAGCGTGACCGCGAACGGATGGACGACTGCAACCGCCGGCTGAATGTCATGCCGCTGGGCGCCGCCGCCCTCGCCGGCACCAGCTACCCCATAGATCGGGTCTACACCGCCCAGCTGCTCGGCTTCGACCGCCCGGCCGAGAACTCCCTGGACGCGGTGAGCGACCGCGATTTCGCGGTCGAGTTTACCGCAGCCGCCAGCATCTTAATGATGCATCTGTCACGTTTTTCGGAAGAGCTGGTGCTCTGGTCCTCGGCGCAGTTCGGTTTTGTGGAGCTGTCCGACAGCTTCTGTACGGGCTCCTCGATCATGCCCCAGAAGAAGAACCCGGACGTGCCGGAGCTGGTGCGCGGCAAGACCGGGCGGGTCTTCGGCCACCTGATGGGGCTCCTGACCCTGATGAAAGGCCAACCGCTCGCCTACAACAAGGACAACCAGGAGGACAAGGAGCCGCTCTTCGACACCGTGGACCAGGTCAAGGGCTGCCTGAAGGTGTTCGCCGACATGGTGCCCGAGATCCGTTGCAGGCCGCAGAACATGCGTGCCGCGGCGATGAAGGGATTCGCCACCGCCACCGATCTCGCCGATTACCTGGTGCGCAAGGGCAGGCCGTTCCGCGACGCCCACGAGATCGTGGGCAAGGCGGTCGCCTATTGCATCGGGCGTGGGGTCGACCTCTCGGGCCTCTCCCTGGAGGAGCTGCAGCGCTTCTCCCCAGACATTGAGGACGGCGTCTTCGACGTGCTGACCCTCGAAGGCTCGGTGGCCTCCCGCAATCACATCGGCGGCACCGCGCCCGCCCAGGTGCGCGCGGCGATCGCCCGGGCGCGCCAACGTCTTACCTCCCGGGCCTGAGGCGCCGGCGCGCCACCCCCGACCCCGGCAACAGCCGGGTTGAGGTCCGTGCCCGAGCGGAATAGCCTACGCACGGCGAAGGGGGACCCTGGGGGAGGTTCGATCATGGTACATCGAGATGGATTCCGAGCCCGTCTGGCGCTCGCGGGGCTGGGCGCATGCCTGGGCCTCGTGGCCACAGCGGCGAGCGCCCAGGGGCTGCCAACGGTGGTCGCCGAAGCGCTGGCCAAGCACCATATCCCCCTCGGCAACGTCAGCGTCTACGTGCGCGAGGTTGGCTCGCCCAACCCCGCCGTGACGCTCAACGCCGATGTCCCGCGCAATCCTGCCTCGGTGATGAAGGTGGTCACCACCCTGGCCGCCTTGGACAGCCTGGGGCCCTCCTACACCTGGCGGACTCGGGCACTGGCCAAAGGCACCGTGAAGGACGGCCGCCTGACCGGCGACCTCATTATCAAGGGATACGGCGACCCCGACCTGACCGAAGAGGACCTGTGGTCGCTGCTGCACGGGCTGCGCGAGCGCGGGGTGCGGACGGTCTCGGGAGATGTCGTGCTCGACGGCAGCTACTTCGCGCCGCCCCAGGAGGGTCGGGGGGACTTCGACGGCCGGAGCGATCGCGCGTACAACGCCCTGCCGGCGGCGCTCAGCGTGAACTTCCAGGTCACGGACGTCCACCTCTATCCAGATCCGGCATCGGGCGATGTGCGCGTCTTCACCGACCCACCGCTGGCCAACGTCGAGGTGCAGAACAACATCCGGCTCGTGAAGGCTCCCTGCCGCGACCGCTACCAGAGACCCCAGCTCCTGGTCGAGGACCAAGGGGCCCAGGCGGTCGTGAAGGTGGGGGGCACTTTCGCCTCCAATTGCGATGAGGCCAGTTTTGCGCGCCTCATGCTGAGCCCCGAGCAACACCTCGCCGGGGCCCTGGAGAGCCTGTGGACCGAGAGCGGCGGCAAGATCGGGGGCAGGGTCCGCACCGGCATCGTGCCACCGGGAGCGCAGGCCATCAACGAAGTGGAGTCCCGCCCTCTGGCGGAGGTCGTACGCAGCGTCAACAAGTGGAGCAACAACCTGATGTGCCGCTCCCTGCTGCTCACCCTCGGGGCCGCTCAGTTCGGCGCGCCCGGGGATGAGAGCAAAGGGCAGAGGGCCGTGAAGGACTGGCTGCGCAGGCGCGGGCTGGACTTCCCCGAGCTGGTGCTGAACAACGGCTCGGGCCTGTCGCGCGAAGGGCGTATCTCCGCCGGGCACCTGGGGGCCCTCCTGACCTACGCGTACGAAAGCCCCGTGATGCCCGAGTTCATCTCGTCGCTGTCGGTGGCCGGGGTCGACGGCACCATGCGCAAGCGCCTGGTGGGTACCCCGGTGGCCGGCCGCGCCCACATCAAGACCGGGACCCTGGACAGCGTCAGCGCCGTAGCGGGCTTCGTGCTCGACCGCCACGACCGCCGCTGGGTCGTGGTGGCGATGATCAACCAGCCGGGCGGCATGGCCTGGCAGAGTCGGCAGGTCCAGGACACGCTCATCCGCTGGGTCTACGACGGGGCGCCGGCGGTTTCTGCCCCCCACGGCGCCACGACCGGGTCCGCCAAGCGGAAGCCCGGGCGAACAGCCGTGCGGAAGAAGAAGGCCACCAAGGCGCGAAAGAGAACGCTCAGCAAGGCAGAGCGCTAGCCCGGGATGCCGGCACCCGAGGCCCGCGTGTCCGACCGAAACGCCGAAACCTGACGAGGAGACGACGATGGGTGCGCAGAGACTGTCCGAGCAGGAGATCCAGACGCGCCTTGGCGCGCTCAACGAGGGGACCGCCGACGCGCCCTGGGCGATCCGCGACGGCAAGCTCGCCAAGGAGTTCGTGTTCGCCGATTTTGTGGCCGCCTTCGGCTTCATGACCCAGGCGGCGATCCACGCCCAGGTCATGGACCACCACCCCGAGTGGTGCAACGTCTACCGCAAGGTGGACGTGCGCCTGACCACCCATTCCGCCGGTGGCATTACCGCCCTGGATTTCGGGCTCGCCGAGCGGATGGAGGGCGTGGCGGGCCGCCGGTGACCGAGCGGCTGTTCGCCTACGGCACGCTCCGGGCCCCCGAGCTGATGCAGGACATAGCGGGCAGGCGGCTCCCCCGTTGCGCCGCCCGGCTCCTCGACCACGCCGCGTACCCGGTGCGCGGCGCAGCCTATCCCGGTCTGGTGCCCGAGGCCGGCGGCCTGGTCAGGGGGGTGCTCTGGGAAGGGCTGGACGCCGCCGCGCTGCGCCGGCTGGACCGCTACGAAGGCGCCCTCTACGTCAGACGGCGGGTGCGGGCTCTGACTGACGGCGGTGCTCGCCTGGCCTGGGCCTATGTGTTTCGCCCCCGATACCGGGACCGCCTCGGTGACGATGTCTGGGAGCGGGATCGCTTGGACGGCGATGGAGCGCGGGGTCGACCGCATCGACTCAAGCCTTGAACCGCAAAGCGGCCGTTGGAACCGCCAAGGCGCCAAGGCCGATGCGTACCAAATGTGAAAGCACTTGCTTCACCCAGAGGGTGACACCGGTTTCGAGGCGATATGTTTGAAACCCTTAGCGATCTTGGCGCCTTGGCGGTTCAAATGCTCTTTCTGGGTTGAAGTGACGACGCCCGGCGAACGGCACGGCCGGGCCGAGAGCCAACCGGAGGTCCCGATGGCCAGCGACAGCGTCAATGAGCTCAGCATCCGGCTGCGGGATTTCGCCCGCGCCCGCGACTGGGAGCAGTTCCACTCGCCCAAGAACCTCGCCATGGCCCTGGCCGGCGAGGCCGGGGAGCTGCTCGAGCACTTCCAGTGGCTCACCGAGGCCCAGAGCTACGAGCTGAGCGAGGCCAAGCGCGACGAGGTGGCCCTGGAGCTGGCCGACATCCTGATCTACGTCCTGCGCTGCGCCGAGCGGCTCGGGGTGGACGTCATGGACGCCGCCTGGCGCAAGGTCGAGATCAACGAGCGCCGCTACCCGGCCCACCGGGTCCGCGGCGACGCGCGGCGCGCCAGCGAGTACGACATCGAAAGCGACGGGGAGTGAGCGCTCGCTCCCGCGCTAGCACCCAAGATCTGCCGGCGTAGGTCAGGTCGCGGCGCAGCCGCCACCCGACGCCAAGCGTCAGGATAGGACAAACCGTCGAGGCACCCGGGGCGATCCCGAAGCCGGCCCCACGCCGGCGCCCTGTAGCGACCCGATCTACCGACCCAGACTGCGATAGGCCTCCGCTTGGCTGGCCACCAACAGGGCCTCCGGGACTCGATGTTTGACCGCCGCGGCCATCTCCAGGCAGATACCGGGGCTGGGCCGCACGCTGACCCACAGCAGGTTGAGATTGAGGTTCAGGTCGGCGAACACCACTGTATCGGCGTAGTAGTCGAACACCGCCTGGATCTCGCGGTACACCGCCTCGATGCGCTCGCCCGGCCAGTGACGCAGGCGCGGGATCAGCATCATGAAATCCGTGAGGGGCCGCCCGCGCTCGTCCCGCGTGGGCACCCGTTTCCAGAGCGGCTCACAGGGCTGCAGCGGCTGGCTCGGCTTGAGGTGAAGGGATATCACGGCGTCGCCCCCTGGTACTGGCGGGGGGCCGGGGCCCGTACCGGCCCAGCCGTCCCGCTCCGGACAAGCAATAAGACGCGAGCGCGTCATGACTCCGTCACAAAACAGCTCAAAGGCTAGCGCCTGGAGGGACGTTTGTCAGGCCCCCCGGGATGGGCGAGCGCGCATATCCCGCCAGCATTGGTCGCGCGCCGTCCGATATGCTCGTGGTAAGGGGGGCACGATTGCCGCGGCGCAGTGGGGTGCGCGAATCCGGCCGTACGTCGCTCTCCCGGGCCGATCGCAGGGTGTCGGGCACAGGCGCAGCGGCAGGGGTCGCCGAGAAAGGCGGACCGAGGTCGTCCCGTCGGTTTATACTCGGGCGCTTTCCGCTCTGGCTCACCATCGCCGTGCTCGGCACGGGGAGCCTGCTCTCGGCCTGCGGCCAGAAGGGCGCGCTCTATCGGCCCGACCACAAGACCGAGCAGCAGGGACAGCAGCCGCCCTCGCACTGACCCATGGACGCCTTCGAGTATCGCGAGGGGCGGCTGTTCGCCGAGGACGTCCCCTGCGAGGCGATCGCCGAGCGCTTCGGCACACCCTGCTACGTCTACTCGCGCGCCGCCCTGGAACGGCATTGGCGGGCCTTCGACATGGCCCTGACCGATCGCCCACACCTGGTGTGCTTCGCGGTCAAAGCGAACTCCAACCTGGCGGTGCTGAACGTGCTCGCGCGCCTGGGCGCGGGCTTCGACATCGTTTCGGTGGGCGAGCTCGAGCGCGTCCTCGCCGCCGGAGGCGAGCCCGCGAAGGTGGTGTTCTCCGGGGTCGGCAAGCGCGTCGACGAGATGCGCCGGGCCCTGGAGGTCGGCATCCGCTGCTTCAACGTCGAGTCCCTGCCCGAGCTGGAGCGCCTGAGCTCGGTCGCGGGGCAGCTGGGCGTACGCGCCCCGGTCTCCCTGCGGGTCAACCCCGACGTGGATGCGCGCACCCACCCCTACATCGCCACGGGCCTGCGCGAGAGCAAGTTCGGCATCGACATCGACGAGGCCCTGGCCGCCTACCGTCATGCCGGCTTCCTGCCCAACATTCAGGTGGTGGGCGTGGACTGGCACATCGGCTCCCAGCTCACCAGCCTGGCGCCATTCATGGACGCCCTGGACCGGGTCCTGGAACTGGTGGACAGCCTGGAGCGGGAAGGCATGGAGATCCGCCACCTCGACCTGGGCGGGGGCCTGGGCATCCGCTACACCGACGAGACCCCTCCGCTGCCCGAGGAGTACGCCCTTGCGCTGGAAGCGCACCTGCAGGGCCGTGCCTACGAGGTGCTGCTGGAGCCCGGCCGGGCGATCGCCGGCAACGCCGGCATCCTTCTGACCCGGGTCGAGTACCTCAAGCTCACCCCACACAAGGCGTTCGCGGTGGTCGACGCCGCCATGAACGACCTGGTTCGCCCCGCCCTCTACCAGGCCGTCCAGGAGATCATTCCGGCGGCACCTCGGCAGGACGGCGGGATGCACCGGTACGACATCGTCGGGCCGGTGTGCGAGACCGGCGACTTCCTCGGTAAGGATCGCGCCCTGCGCCTGGCCCCGGGCGACCTGCTCGCGGTGCGCTCCAGCGGCGCCTACGGCTTCACCATGAGCTCGAACTACAATTCGCGCCCCCGCCCCGCCGAGGTGATGGTCGACGGCGACCGGACCCATCTCGTCCGCCGCCGCGAGACCATCGAAGAGCTGTTCGCCGGCGAGCTCACCCTGCCCTGAGACCGGGTCCATGGAGCGCATCCCCGAGCCCGAGTTGATGGACGACCCGGCCCAGGCCCTGGCCTACGCCCGGGAGGACTTCTCCGAGCCCAATGCCCTGTTCGTCGAGCAATTCGTGCGCCTTCAGGGCGAGCGGTTCGAGGGACGGATACTCGATCTCGGCTGCGGCCCCGCCGACATCAGCCTCCGTTTCGCCCGGGTATACCCCGAGGCCAGGATCGATGCCCTCGACGGCTCCGACGCCATGCTCACCTTCGCGCGCCAGGCACTCGAGGCGAGCGAGCCCTCCGTCCGAGCGCGGGTCAACCTGATCTGCGCCTGCCTGCCCTGGGCGGATCTTCCCGCCCACCGCTACGACGCCGTCGTCTCCAACAGCCTGCTCCATCACCTGCACCGCCCCGAGGTGCTCTGGGAGACCCTGCGTCGAAGTGCCCGCCCGGGCGCCGCCGTCGCGATCATGGACCTGATGCGCCCGGCGTCCGCGCAGGCGGTGGACAGACTGGTGACGACCTACGCGGGGGCAGCCCCCGAGATCCTGCGCCGGGATTTCCGCAACTCCCTGTTCGCGGCCTTCACACCGGAGGAGGTCCGCGATGAGCTCATAAATGCAGGACTGCCAGGTCTGCGGGTCGAGCCGGTGAGCGACCGGCACTTGCTCGTCCGTGGCAGGATGGCGTAGGTAAGGATCCGCCCTCGTCGCTACCGGCTCCACCGGCGACAGCGGGACCGCGCCTACAGCCGCCCGCAATACCCCTTACCACCCATTGACCCGCCCCGGGCGTTCTGCGGGCCCAAAGCCCCCCCAGGAGACCCGGATTATCCCGCCGCCTTTGTGGGAGGCGAGCCCTCTCGGCGACCATCGGATCTGCTTCCAGTCCTTGTCTTCAGCCCCCCGGCGGATAAACTCATCGAATCAAAGGAGAAGCCCATGGAGCTGGACCTGCCAGTCCGGCCGGGAGTCCCGGCAGGAGTCCCCAGAAACAGCTTTGCGTCCGGCGGGCCCTGTTACGTCCCCCGCTAAACCGCCGCTTCTGACCTGATTTGTCCCGCGGTCCGTCGGACCCCTTTTCCTGACCATCCCTGGCCGAGCCCGAGACAACGAGGGCAAAAAGAAGGCCGGTACTCCTCTGCTATCGTGGGAAGTTGCGAGACCTACCATGACCACAGGAGAGCCCGGCCTATGGATCGTATCCTGCCAGGAGTGTGTTGCCTTGAGCAACACCAACGGTGCCTGGGCGAAGAGCCCGAGCGCTACCGCCCGGAGCGTTGTCCGGGCTGTGGCAAGGCGGGGCTGTGGGCTCACGGCGCCTATCGGCGCAAGGCCGACCGTGAGGGAGCCGGTGGGGCCTCGCACAACCCGGTGTCCATCCCCCGCTTCTACTGTGCGGCTTGTGGGTGCACCTG
>Ga0315556_1000355_pt1 | contig 27954 bp, 16 predicted proteins | sample SalMarSW160310MG_FD_202112 | JGI IMG/M metagenome (GOLD analysis project Ga0315556, IMG submission 202112) | Salt marsh sediment microbial communities from the Plum Island Ecosystem LTER, Massachusetts, United States - Salt Marsh Sediment SW1603-10 ...
GAATCCGAAGCATCGCCAAAGGGCTGAGGACAGGCGAATCCCGCCGTCGACTCCCAAGGCAAGGGTTTTAGGGATAGCCGCTTGAGCGTCCAGCGAACTCCCCCACCCCTTTGGGCGGCTTTTTTTGATTCCGTTCTGGGGTCAGGAGTTAGGAGAATCAACAAGAGTCTCGGCACAAACAGGTCGTCAGGCAACGCCAGTCAATAGCGGACAATTCGAAGGAATCGAGAGATCCAAAACACCTCGTTGGACCGAGTCATGACTCTCCGGAAGAGTCCCAAGACCATCCTGCCCCCCGGCGATCGGATCCAACCGTTCATCGGTTCATTCTATTGGTTTGAGGATGGACCCAAAGTAGGCATCCCACAATCTGCAATTGCTGGTCGCCGAGCCCGATGTCCAAGGTGACCTGATCGAGCGACAGCCGCGCTCCGACGAGAAGCACGGCATGTTCATCGGTCAAATCTAGGAGACCGTCGGGTGGGCCGGGCGGCGACAGCACGTGGCTCACTCACGGGTGACTATGAGGGCCTGGTCAGCGAGGTGTCGATCGTCTTGAGCTGGAGGTAGGCATCGAGGAACTCCTTGGCCACGTGGTTTGAACCATGGGAAGACCGCCGAAACCTTCCCATCACTCCTTTTCGTAGGACTGCCCGAGTGCTTCAGGTTTGGCTGCGCCAAACCTGGAACTGAACCACTTGGTAGACATGATCACCAGGACGCCAATGGTCATAATGAAAGGAACCGTCCTCCAGAGATACCTGGACATGATATCGGGCAGCACAAGCTGAGGGTTCAGGGAGAGTTGCCACAAGGTGCCAAAGAGAACGGAACCCGCCAGCAGTATGAATGGATTCCACATGGAGAAGAAGACCAGGGCCAGCGCGATGAAGCCCCACCCGAGCAGGAAGTTGATGCTCCAGACCGGATTGTAGCTCAAGGAATAGATCCCCCCGCCCAGGCCCATGAGCATCCCACTGACCACGACGCTCAGGTAGCGGGTCCGAGTGACGTTGATGCCCGAGACCTCGGTTACCGAGGGGTTCTCCCCGGCTGAGCGGATCCGCAGGCCCAGGCTGGTGCTTGAAAACATCCACCACGTTAGAACGACCAACGCGAGAGCAAGGAAGAAGAATGGCGATATCCCCAGCACGCCAGGGATGCGCTCCAGGCCCAGCGGCCCGGTGTATGGGTAGCCGATGTAGGACGTCAGCCCGAAGCCCATGATCCAGATACCCATGCCGTTCACGACCTGATCGCCGCCCAGAGTGATGGAGAAGAAACCGTGCAGCGCTGCAATCAGGCCCCCAATGGCCATGGCCGCCAGGCAGCCGAGCACGTAGCTCCCCGTCGTCTTGGCCACGATGAAGCCCACGGTGGCGCCGAAAAGCATCACGCCTTCAATGCCGACATTCAGGATGCCTGAGCGTTGTCCGATCAGCTCGCCCAACGCCGCAATCGTGAATACCGTCGAGGCATTCAGGCTTCGCGCTACAAACTCCAACATCCTAGGCCTCTCTTTCCATCTTCTCCCAGACGATGGTATTGCGGTAGAAGAACTGGAAGGCGACAAGGGTAATCATCAAGATCCCGAGCAAGGCATAATCGATGCCGTAGCCCAGATGGAGCTGCCCCTGGACAAATCGGCCCCCGTTGGTCAGCCCGCCGAACAGCAGGGCGAAGGGAATGGCTGCCAGCGGATTGCCCTGGGATATCAGTCCGCAGATGATCCCGTAGAAGGACAGGTCGCCGAAGTCCCCGTAGTTGGTTGGTATCTTGTACAGCCCGGGAACGGCGGCGAAGTAGTGGTATCCGGCCAGACCAGCGATCATACCGCCTATGATGAACACGACCAGCGGCACGTTCTGCGGGTCGATGCCGGCGTACTTGGCCGCCGACGGGCTCAGGCCGAAGGCCCTGATCTGGTAGCCCAATGTGGACTTGGCAAACAGAAAGTACAGCAGCACCGCAACGCCCAGGGCAATGGGGATGGTGAAGGTTTGCCCCCAGACCGTGGGCCCGAAGACAGATTCCGAAAGCTTGAACCCCGTGCCTTCCCCGCCCCCGCCCATGAACGCGCCGCCCTCCTTGATCATGAAGGCGATCAGCCAGTAGCCGATCGAGTTCAGCATCATGGTCACGACAATTTCGTTGGTATTGAAGCGCCCCTTGAGGAACCCAGGAATCGCCCCGATCAGTGCGCCGCCCAAGATCGCCCCAAGCATCATCAGAACGATAACCAACACCGGAGATAAGGATGGCGTCTGGGATTCCCTGGCACCTAAGGCCAGCGCCACTCCGAATGTGCCCAGCGCCCCGCCGTAGAGCTGGCCGGCCGTGCCGATGTTCCACACCCCGGCTTTCATCGGAACAATGAAGGCACAGGTGCATAGCAGGATAAATACCGAGCGGTTGATCGTCAGTGGCAGACCGAAGGGGTTGGCGAATCCGTAAGCGAATATGGCCCGAAAGCCTGTGAGCGGATTGACGCCTGCCTGCAGGAAAATCAGGCCGACCAGCGCCAGGCCGATCAGGATCGCCAAGAGGGAGATTATCGTTGCCTGCAGGGCGGTGACCTTGACCTTCTTTTCGAGCTTCACCTCGTAGCTACCCAGCCTCATGGTTGCCCGACTTTCCGCTTCAAGCCTGCCATCATTGCTCCAATGTCCTCCATCCTGGCGTCCTTAGTCGGGATGATGCCCATGAATTCACCTTCGTAGACCGGCGCCACGCGATCGCTCAGCGAAAGGACCTCGTCGAGGTCTTCCGAGATGAGCAGAATGGCGGCGTGGTGCCGCTTGGCTTCCAGCAACTGGTTCTGGACGAACTCGGTGGCCCCCACGTCCAAACCCTGGGTGGGAAGGTTGGCGATGATGAGCCGCGGCTTGCGGGACAGCACACGCGCCAAGATGAGCTTCTGGAGATTGCCGCCTGACAGGCTCTTGGCCAGGATATCCGGGCCGGGCGTGGCGATGTCGTATTCGGCGATCAGGCTCTCAGTGAGCTCGCGTGTCTTCTGGGAATCCACGATTCCCCAGCTGACGAAGCCAGCGTCGAAATGGTAGTTCATCAGGACGTTCTCGATCAACGAGAGGGCGCCGATCGATCCCACATTGACGCGATCGGACGGGATGTAGCCCATGCCCTTCTTCCATCGCTCCAGGCTGCTGGTACGGCTTAGGTCAACGCCGTCGATCGACACCCGGCCGGACTCGGTTTTGCGCAGCCCGGCCAGCACCTCGGCCAGGACCTGCTGGCCATTGCCGGACACTCCGGCAATGCCGAAGATTTCACCTTCGTGCACCGTGAAGGTAACAGCCTTAAGGGCCAGCTGATCCTTGTCGTTCAATGCGGAAAGGTCTTCCACTTCGAGAACGGGCTTGCCCCTCTCAACCTCGACATGCTCCAGTCGGAAAACCACTTCGCGGCCGACCATTTCTCTCGCCAAGCTGGTCTCGGTCGCCTCCGCCGTGCGCAGCCGGGCGGTGACCTTCCCTCGCCGCAAGACTGTGACCCGGTCGCTGATAGCCAGCACGATGGGCAGCTTGTGGGTGATGAACGGGACGAGGGCTAGATTGTCGCCGGTCATGTATCGGATCGATTCCAGGAGCTTCTCCGTTTCCGGAGGCGCCAGGGCGGATGTGGGCTCGTCCAGGATCAGGATGCGGGCACCGCGATACAGGGTCTTCAAGATTTCGACGGCCTGCTTCTCCCCCTCCGATAGCTGCCAAACCTTGGCCTCGAGGTCGATTTTGAAGCCGTATCGATCACACAGCTCGACGATCTCGTCACGGGTCCTTTTCATGTCGGGGATGCTCCCCGCCCCGGGGTGTCCCAGGATGATGTTCTCGAGCACGCTGTGTGCCGGAATCAGTTTGCGGTCTTGGTGGACCATCCCGATGCCAAGTTGAATGGCGTCCAAAGGCGAGCGGAAACTCACCTTCTCCCCTTGGACGTAGATCTCGCCTCCGTCGGGCTGAAGCAGCCCGAACAAGATCTTCATCAGGGTCGATTTGCCGGCGCCGTTCTCACCCAAGATGGCATGGATCTCACCGGCCCGAATGTCAAAGTTGATCTGATCATTGGCGACGACGCCGGGAAATCGTTTGGTGATTCCCCTCGCTTCCAGGACGGTATCGCCGCGTCGTATGGGTTGGATTGGCATGCTCTCAACCTGTCCCCTGGCGATGGGTCGTGCCTGCGCGCCCCGGGATGAAGTCCCGCGACGCAGTTCGACCCAATAGAAGGGTGAGGCCCCCGTCCTGAGGTCTGCTCCCACAGGACGAGAGCCTCACCTATCAGTGATTACTTTCACACGTCGTTTGGACCACCACAGCGTGCTACTTAAGGATCGTTGTGCCTTGCAGATCGAAGTTGAATCCGGCCAGCAGGAATGCTGTCGTCGCAGCTTCGTCGGCCGCCTTGACCACCGTGCCTGCGGCTGGAATCGGCGTACCCTCGATTTCCAGGCCCGTTCCGTTGCTCACAAACTCGTGTGCCGTAAACGGATCCCATTCGCCGTTCATCATCTGCTCTCGCCGTTGTTTGACCAGATCGATGATTTCCTGCGGGACGTCGGGCAGTGCCGCGGGACTGATGGCGTCGACGCCGATCTTGCCGGCATTCATCAGGTCAACCGTCGGCTCGACAGTGCCGTCAGCCAGGGTCATGGTCGACTCCATGCCCGGATACATGATGGTCTCGGGGTTCTTGTTGCCAGCCATATACTCCTGGACCATCTTCTCGTAGATCACTTCCCAGCGCGTGTCGAAAGAGACGGCGACGGTGTTCGTATCAGACCATCCGTACTCTCCGACGATGTCCATGTCCTTGCCGATGAACCAAACACCCTTCTCCTTGGCCACGTCCATGGTGGAGCTCGAGTCGGTCTGCTGGGTCAGGACATCCACATCGTATGAATCGACGAGCGTCTCGGCAATGGCACGCTCATCGGCCGGCAGATACCAGTCGCCGGCGAACTTGACATACACGGTGATGTCCTTGTTGAGCAAGGCTGCCGCATCCTGCACACCCAGGATGAAGCCGGCCTGGCGCCGGATCACCTGAACGCACGGGAAAGCGGATGTGATACCGATGTTTCCGGTCTTGGTCAGCGCCCCGGCGATCAGACCCTCCAGGTACAGGGCCTGGTACTGTCCGGGGAAGAACCGAATGAAGTTCTGTTTGGTCGAGAGGTCGCTGGCAATCACGGAGGCGAAGTACACATCCGGATATTTGTCGGCAATATCCGCCAAAGGCAGCCCCATGAACTCGGCGTTGCCGACGACGATGTTGGCGCCGCTGGCGATCATCTCTTCGGCGAACGGGTCGGTCTGATCAGGAGCGACGTTCTCGCGGTAGACGTAGGTGACGTTAGGGTACTTGTCGGCAATGCGCTGGCCAGCGCGGTCTTGGGCTCCAGACCAGGTGGTGCCGGCGATGACGCTGAAGTGCTCGATGGCCAGCGTGATCGGTTTCGCTTCTACTGCCGTGGGTTGCGCCATCGCCTCCGTGGGCTGCGCCATCGCCTCTGTGGGCTGCGCCATTGCCTCTGTGGGCTGCGCAGGTGCAGGGCTAGCCGGCGCACACGAGCCCATGGCCATGCTGGCTACCAGGAGCATCGTGGCTAGTACCAAGAGCCTTTTTTGCATGATCGCGTCCTCCTCTGGATTGATCTGAACACGAAGAGATTGGGGGAAGAAAGCCCGACCATCTCTATTATCGATGTGCAGGGATCCTCCTTTCGCTTGTCTCATCCAAGAGTGTTCCCTACAATTCTGACTCCGATCAGTCCGAGTTCCTACCTCTACGCAACCGCCACGGCTCTACTTCTCCATACCCTAGATACTACAGGGCCATCCCGATTATGCCAACCGAATACGATATGCTCATGAACCCCGATTCGGGGCGAGGCGGCCCACGCTACTCCGGCGCAGCTCGCGCTCGCAAGAGTTCGTTCAATTTGCCCAGCCCTTGCTTGATCATGCCTTTGCTCACCGTATCGAACAAGCGCTGGCCCACACTGGCAATCTTGCCACCGACTTGCACCTCACCCGCGTACCTCATCAAGGTTGTCTGCTCGCCCTGTTCGGCCAGCTCGATATTCCCAACACCCTTCATAAAGCCAATCTTTCCATCGCCTTCAACGGTCAGGGTACAGCTGACCGGTGGATCTTCGTCCGTAACGAACAGTTTGCCCGCGAAGGCTCCAGAAAGGGGGCCAATACGGAGCGTAATTTCCCCTGCGTACTCAGTATCGCTGACTTTTTGCACGCTCTGGGTGCCAGGCAGGCAGGTAGCTATCACTTCGGGGTCCCGCACCAATTCCCAAAGAGCTTCACGCGGGCCATCAAAAGAGTACTCACCCTCTATCTTCATTCTGCATTCTCTCCCTGCAATAGTTCGCTAAGTCGATTGGGACTGAGTGGGCTTTCAAGGATTTCAACTTGACGGTCCCCCAGAGCGTTTTCCAAGGCCTGAGCGAACAGCGCCGGCACCGGGATTGTTCCCGCTTCACCGACTCCCTTGGTCCCCAACTCGTTCAACGGGGAGCGTGTCTTGAGATGGCCTACTTCGATCCGCGGCATGTCTGTCGCCGATGGGAGCAAATAGTCGGCAAACGAAGCGTTCAGCAACTGCCCTTGGTCATCGAAGTGCAACTTCTCGTAGTAGGCGTTGCCGATACCCAGCGAGACACCTCCGTGAATCTGTCCCTCCAAGATGAGAGGGTTGAGAATCGTTCCGCAGTCCTCAACCGCGACGTAGCGCTTGATCTCTATCATCATGGTTTCGGGATCGATTTCAAGGATCATCGCATGGGTTCCAAAGGCCGTGGCGCCGTATTGCGGGCCGAAATACGCGGTGGCTTCAAGGCCGGGTTCTGTGCCCGGCTCAACCGCCCCCCGGAGGGGGTTGGCCAACGCAGCCAGTTCGCCCAGGCTGATAGACTGGCGGGGAATATCCGCCACTCGCACCATGCCATCTTCAAGCTCAAGCTCTTCCTCGGGTGTCTCCAAGACCTTGCTCGCAAGCTCCAGAACCTTGTGGCGAACCACTGTTGATGCTGCGTGGATGGCATTGCCTGCAACCACGGCCCCGCGGCTGGCGAAAGTGCCGGTACCCCAGTGGAACTCAGCCGTATCGCCTGTCACGATCCGCACATCTTCCACCGCCACCCCCAGCTGCTCCGCAACGACCTGGGCGAATGTGGTGAAGTGGCCCTGGCCCTGAGTGCCTACTCCAGTGGCAACGAAGATCTTGCCACTGGATTCCACCGTTACACGTGCGCCCTCGTAGGGACCCACGCCTGTCGACTCAATGAAGGGGGCGATGCCGATGCCCACGCACTTCCCCTGGCTGCGCAGCCGGGGCTGCTCCTCCTTTACAAAGTCGTCATAACCAATCATCTCCAGCGCTTTCTGGAGCACGGGCAGGTAGTTGCCGCTGTCCAGGATGAGAGGCGCGAACGCCTGGTCAATGATCCCGTGCTCGTAGGGAAAAGCCTCGGGGGGAATCAAATTGCGTTTTCGGATTTCTACCGGATCGATGCCTAGCTCTTTTGCAGCGATGTCCAGCATACGCTCGATGATGTAGATGCCTTGTGGCCGCCCAGCCCCCCGTACCGGAGTGACGATCGTCTTGTTGGTGAAAACGACCCGAACTTCCGAGGCGAAGTTCTCGACGTCATACGGACCCATGGCGTGGCACTGAGTATTCAGCGGGATCGTCAAGCCGTACGGGTCATACGCACCGGTATCATGCAGGAACATATCCTTAAGACCCAGGATGTGCCCGTCCTCGCTGAGCGCGATCTCGACGTCATGGATCTGCCCACGTTCCTGGGTGGTGGCGTAGAAGTTTTCACGCCGGTCCTCAATCCACTTGACGGGACGGTTCAGCTTCTTGGCCACCCAAGGGATCACCATCTCCTCGGCATAGAACATCATCATCTTTGGACCAAAACCGCCTCCAATAAAGGGTGCGATAACCCGCACCTGGTTCTCCGACAAGTCCAGCCTGGCTGCCAGACCATTTCGAATCGAAATCGGGGCCTGGGTTGTATCCCATACAGTCAGGAACTGGCTCTTCTCGTCCCAGTCGGCAACGATGCCGCGGTTTTCCATGGCCGCGGCCGCCCCGCGATCAATGACGATTCTTCTCTTGACAACCAGGTCGGCCTCTTTGCGGGCCGCTTCGTAGTCACCTTTCTTCTGGAAGAGCTGGGCGGCCAGGTTGGACTCCAAGTCATCGTGGACCAAGGGGCTGTCCGCCTCCAATGCTCTTTCCATATCAACCACTGCTTCCAGTGGCTCAATCTCGACCAAAATGTCTTCGACGGCGTCTTCGGCAATGTAGCGGCTTTCCGCAATCACCACGGCGATCGCCTCGCCCGCATGCCTGACCTTGTCCTTGACCAGGGGAACTTGCCGACGCGAATAGAAGACGACATCCTTGGCCGTCGGCGGAGGCGAGACCAGAGGCGGGCCCGGCTCCCAATCTTCGCCCATGTCTTCGGCGGTAAAAACCGCCACCACGCCGGCGCGCTCGCGCGCTTTGGTCACATCCAGACTGACCAGACGGCCATGGGCCCAGTCACTCCGAAGAAATGCCGCGTGGAGCAAGCCCGGGATTTGTACATCATCCACAAACTGCGCTTGCCCGGTCAGCAAGCGAGGATCTTCGTTTCGTAGAACGCGTTCTCCAATGAGTTTCTTGGTCACAGACCTGCTCCTATGTGGACATCCCGGTCCTTAGAGGGCTGCATCCGTCAACTGGCTGGCTGCTTGCTCCTCCTCTGTGCCTTTTCGGCGGCCAATTGCACAGCGTCGACAATGTGCTGGTAGCCTGTACAACGGCACAGATTTCCAGAAATCGCTTCGCGGATTTCGTCTTCACTCGGATTGGGATTCTGATCCAAGAAGGGGACGACCGTGGTCAGTATGCCTGGTGTGCAAAACCCACACTGCAGGCCGTGGGCCTCGCGGAAGGCTTCCTGAATGGGGTGCAGCTCATCGATCGTTCCCAACCCCTCCACGGTGGTTATTTCATGACCTTGGGCCTGAACGGCAAAGATCAGACAGGAGCGGACAGATTCCCCATCCAGCAGCACCGTACAGGCGCCGCATACGCCGTGCTCGCAGCCGACATGGGTGCCGGTGAGACCGAGAACGTGACGAAGGAAATCACTCAGAAGCATCCGAGGCTCGACCGCCTGCTCATATCGCGTGCCATTGACCGTTGTTGTCAAATCAACCAAGCTCTGCATGGTTCTCTCCAAGTCCACCAGCCTATTCATGCTCTCCAGCGCGACGGAAGGCTTGCTCCAGGGCGCGCCGCGCAAGAACGTTGGCCAGCCGGCGGCGGAAGGCCGCACTGGCGTGAATATCGCTCCCCGGATCGATTTCTTCTCGAGCGGCCAATTCCGCCGCGGCGCGAATGGCTTCCTCATCAGGTACCTGCCCCTGAAGTAGGCCAGCCGCTCGGTCAGCTACCATCGGCCCATCCCCGGCACTCAAGAAGACCATCCGGGCCTGACGGCATCGCCCGTCTTCATCCAGAGTAACCTGGGCTGCCACGCCGACCAGGGCGAAATCGTGACGGCGCCTGGCGACCTCCATCAGCGACCATCCCGAATGCTCCGCCATAGGAGGCAGCTCCACTTCGACCAACAACTCTTGGGGTTCCATAGCCGTGGTGAACAACCCAAGGAAGAACTCCTGCGCCGGGATCCACCGTTCACCGTCTTGGTTGCGCACCCGGAAGCGACCATCAAGGGCGACCGTCACCGTTACGAGTTCGGCCGCTGCATCGGCGTGCGACAGGCTGCCGCCAAGCGTGCCTCGGTTCCGAATCTGCGGATAGCCTATGTGTGGCATGGTCTCGTGAAGGAGTGGCATCCGCTGCGCTACCAAGGGATCAACTTCGACCTGCCTATGCCGTGTCATGGCCCCCAGATTTAAGCCGCCATTCTCGCCGGGGCGGATGAAGGCCAAATCTTGGATCCTGTTCAGGTCAACCAGGACGGAGGGTTGAACCAGGCGGAAATTCATCATCGGGACAAGGCTTTGTCCGCCGGCCAGAACCTTAGCATCGTAGCCGTGCTCGGCAAGCTGGGACAATGCCTCCTCGACGCTGGTAGGCGCGTAATAGTCGAATGGCGCTGGCTTCATTGACTCTCACCTCCTTGACATGCGTTTGCGCGCCACGAATCCACCACTCAAGACTCTCCAGTCCGGGGCAGGCGCTGAGTCCACAAAGGCGATGGCAAGCTCTTGCCGCCTGCCCACAACTGCCGGGTGATTTGCATGTGCCCCACGTGAAGAGCCGTATGGTCAACCACGTGGAGAAGACACCAACGCACCGGAAGGGTATGACCTTCGGTCCGGCGAGTACTGTCCAGATCGGCGTCGCGTAGGCTGGCGAAGACCTCCTGAGTCTGGCGAGCAGTATCCGCCAACCAGCGACTGACTTCTTTCGACGAGCTTGCCTCTTGAGCGAATTCAGCCGCCCGATTACGAGCCGCAGGGCGACCCCCAACCACTTCGGCGATCCAGAATCTCTCCGCCCCAGTGCTGTGGGCAACCAGTGCGGCCAAGGAATTGGCCGCGAGTTCGCCCTCCCCCGAGATGGGCCGCCAATTCAACCCCTGGGCAGGCAGCCCGGCGACCAATTTGGCCATCTGGTCGCGCAGATCCTCGATCCGCTCCAGATAATTGGCCAGTTCGCCGGTCACCTTCCCAGTTCCCGGACGATCCATCCGGCTCTTCCCTCAAGGGAAGCGGGCCACAGCGTGAGCGGGCCAAACGAGGCATACGGACTGCCCATTGCCACCCTTCCTCCACCCATTACATCAAGCGCCCTCTTTGAACGCCACAAACCGAGCCCACATGGATTCGGCTTCCATAGCCTTCTGTGGGTAGCAGCCAATATAGTAGCGCCCGCTCTGAGCTGTAGCAATACCTCCCGCCAGATTCTCGGCGTGAACAATCTGCTTGGGGAACAGGTTGAGGTGCATGTCCTGGTAGAAGCTCTCCAGCGGGTACATCTCATCCCAGTCTTTGCCAAAGTCCTTGATCAGCTTGGCGTTGGCCTCAGCAAACGTCTTGGGGTGCCAGATGCGCATGATGGTGTTCATCGGATGGTCCGCGGATACGGCGTCCACGCCGATCCATTTGAGCTCCATATCTGTCGCCCACTTGGAGAAATCGGCCGAGGGGCCCGGATGCTTGACCATATACCGGAATTCATCCGAGTCCTTGCTGTACCAGCCGTACTTGTTCCAACCCGTCTTGATGACCAGGATGTCACCCTTCCGGATGTCAACCACCTCTTCGATCATCTTGGGAGTGTAGACACTGGAATCGCTGACCAGGTCTGAGATGTCGGCGATCACGCCGGGGCCAACCCATTCAGACAGAGGCACTTGTCCAATCGTTCGGCCGTTTGGATAGAAGTGTTTTTCGCCGTCCATATGCGTGGCAAGGTGGATGCTGGCATTGCAGATTGAACCGTTACGGCCCATGCCAAAGTACTGTCCGCCCACTCGCTTGGTATAGGTGACGCTCAGCGGGACGTAGTTGAGCCATTGCGGCGTCTGAACGCTGAAAGGCACGGTCATGTCAATCATTTCCGCGTCCTGCATCGCCCCGAAGAACGCCTCTTCACTCACGCCGTCCGGCGCGGTCAAGGCACACACGCGAGCCCAAGCGGCTTCCACTTCCATGAAGGGGATCGGCATGATCTGGATCCAAGCGCGTTGATTCTTCAACTCGTCGATCTCACCCACGATGCACTCGGCCAGCACCAGATGCTGCTTGGGCATGGTGATGTGGGTGAGCTCGTAGTATTCATCCTGAGGGAAGGCCTCGTCCCAGGTCTGGCCACTATCCTTCTTCAGCTTCTCCTCGGCCAGCTTGAAGTGGTTCTCGTGCATTCGGCGGATGGGGGTATTCATCGGATGTTCGGCGGCGCCGCAGTCCACGCCGATCACCTTGAGCTTCATCTCCAGGGCCCACTTGTAGAATTCGATGGATGGACCCGGATGACGCACAAGGAATCCAAATTCCATGGATTCCACGCCACCCTGCGCCTCTGGGTTGTTCACCTGCGGCTGGTCCCAGGAGTATCTGTGATAGCCCGTGTTGATGATCAGAATGTCGCCAGGCTTGACTTCGGCTTTGCTGGTGATCATCTCCGGGGTAATAATGCTGTAGTCCGAGACCAGGTCCGAGATGTCGACAATCACGCCGGGGCCGCACAAGTCCTCCAGCGGGATGTCGGCGATGGCACGGCCGCCGGAGTGAAACGCCCGTTCCCCGACCAGGTGCGTCCCTACCGTGTTGCTCCAATTCAGAATCTGGCCGTTGGCGCCCTGTCCGCCGCCGTAGGCTCCGGTAACGCGTTTGAAGAAATGGACTTCTAGTGCCTTCTCGCCCGGCCAAGGGGGAGTAAAGATGCTGCAGTCTTGAGTAAGGTCGTGAAGCTTGGCATCACTCAACATCTTGATCAAGTCTTCTCGGTCCATCGTCGCCTCCGTCCTTCTGAAACTAGGATGCGAATCCATACTTCTCTGCGAACGCGACCAGCGCCTCTTCAAACACACTCATCGGGGCAGAAACAACGCCGGCGCCGACCTGCCCAATGCCGGGATCTTTGTGAGCGACACCCGTGTTCACCCGTGGGGTGATCTGCTTTTCAACAACCTTGCGGATGTCGATTCCAGTTGGGGTGCCGCGAAAATCCAGGTAGGGGATGGTGAACATTGTGTGCTCAGTGTAGGTGATCTCGTACATATCCAGCGTCGTATTGATCGCGTCTTGCGGCACGCCCCCGATGAAAGTGACCAACGCGGGCGCGGCCGCCATAGCAAAGCCGCCAATACCGGCTGTTTCCATGATGACACTGTCGCCGATGTCTCGGCAAGCATCTTTTTCACTGAAGCCGGGGAAATAGAGCGCCTTGACGACCGGCGACTGGGCCGTGAACCACTGGTCGCCCAAGCCGCTGATTTTGATCCCGAAATCGGTCCCGTTGCGGGCCATGATGGTGACGATCGTGCTGCCCTCCACGTTGTGAGCAGCAGCGGTCATTGACTTGCAGCCAGCCATCACGGGGTTGAGAATGCTCAGAGCATTCTCGCCAAGAAACTTGATGGTCTCAAACGCGGTTGCGCTGTCCTTGGCGGTCTTGGCAATGTACGGCGCCAGTTGCGTGGTCCATAGCACCGACGCGGCATCCAAACGATTGTGCCCGTCATCTCCCATATGGAGTGCCTTGGCAAGCATAGCGCGAACATCAATCCCGCCGATGGCCTCTAGCGCGGCTTTGATCGTTGGACCCAGCACGGATTCCATCCAGCTCAGTCTGTCCAGGACCTCCTGGCTGTACGCCCCCATCCTCAAGACCTTGCCACGGCCCTCGTTGAGATTCGAAAAGCACGTGATGTTGTGTGTCTGGTTCTCCACAACATAGACAAGCATGGAGGGAGAAATCACGCCGGCCATCGGGCCGGCGCACATGTGCTCGTGACAGGGCGAAAACTCGATCTTGCCCGACTCAAGCAGCTTCTCTGCTTCGTCGGCATTCTTGGCTTTGCCCTCGAAGATCACGGCGCCTATCATGGCGCCCCTCATCGGTCCCGACATGCGTTCCCAGGTGACCGGCGGGCCGGCGTGGATCAGCATATTCTCATGAATGCCCGGTACAACCTCAATCGCCTTTGCCATGGTCGTGGCAATCGGCCGGGCCTCCATCATGCGCCGGGTGGCTTCGGTGTTCGCCTTCTCGATATCCATTGGTGCCTCCATGTCAGGGCCGGAGAGAACCACATCTCAGGCCATCTACCTCTCAGGACAAGACTCGCTCCGCCGAAACGGGGCCCGCGTCGTCGAACGAACCGCCACAACCATCAGGGCCATCCATCCGAGATCTAGCCTTGTTTCATGCGCTCGAGGATGTTCATCAGCCGCTCATTGCTGCCTGCTGCCGGTTTCCAATCCACATGGACAACCTGCGCTCCCTGTTCGGTCAGGCTGTCGGCAAAGGACTCCAAACCCACGTTGATGCCAGCGAGGGGTTTCTTCAGCATCTCGAGATCAACAGGTTCTAGGGTTGGGACTGCCTCAGGCTCGATTGCGCGCTCAAGGGCTTGCAGCAATCGTCCCACATAGCGGGCTGCCGCATCGTTACTTACCTCAACCCTGGCACCCGACTCTCTGAGCCTCTCGATTTGACCTTCCATCCCTTGAGGATCCGAATCTGTGCCACTTACGATCGCCACCACTTCCAAGTGCCTGCCGGCATCCTTAGCAGTCTTGATGGCCGAGGCGATTGCCGGGGCCAGTTCGCTCGCCGGATCAGGATGGGCACCATATCCCAGCACGACATCCAACAGAATGACGGCAACTTCTGGGTCAGCGGCCTCCTTCTCGAGCCGACGGATACGCAGATCATTGTCCATCATCGGATGCAAACGGCCAACAGTGAACTCGTCCTCTCCCAAGTCGATCACTGTATGCTCTTTGCTGACCAATGAATCTTCCAATGTGTTCAGCTTGTTGAGCGGAGCATTCGAGTAGACCGTTGGCAAGTAGTCCTGCAGGATCAGCAGCGCTTCGTATTGCAGCGTTCCACCTGAGAAGAGCCCTCTCAGGTAGCGCTGGCTGGGGGCAAATTCGGAGATATCCGGTTGTAGGACCAGATCATCCGTGGAGTCGATCAGGCTGACCGCCAGTTCGGCGGTCTCATCGAAAGTAGTGGCGAAGAAGATATTGTCCACACGGCGCGAAGCTGTGGCATACCCGATGAAGTTGACCACGACGGGTTTGCCCACCGACCGGGCCGCCTTGACCAACATGTCCGCCACCGCAGGGGAAGGCGGCTTGGACACCAACACGATCACTTTGGTTTCCGGATCACGCGCCAACAAATCGAGCCCCTGGCGCGCCGTAATGGCGTTGACCGCTTCCGACAGATCGCGCCCCCCTGTCCCCAGGCCAAACGTAATGCCGGCTCCCATCTGATGAATCCGGACGCAGACCTGCTGGAGACCGGTGCCTGAAGCTGCGACAATCCCAACTGGACCGCTGCGGACCTTGTTAGCAAAGCCCAGGCCGATTCCGTTGACTATTGCCGTTCCGCAGTCCGGGCCCATGACCAGAAGACCCTTTTGAGCAGCTTCTTGCTTCAGCGATATCTCATCATCGACAGAGACATTGTCGCTGTATAGAAAGACGTGCTTGCCAAGCCCCAGGGCCTGCCGGGCAACACCGGCGGCGAAGCGCCCAGGAACGGAGACAAGCACCCACTGGGCATCGGGGAGCATTTTGGCCGCTGTTTCGATACTACGGGGCTGGTAGTCCTGTTCCGTGGAGCTGCTTCTCCGCGAGGCCACAAGTTCATCCACTTTGTCAAGTGCAGCCTGCCCTGCGGCCTCTTCTTCACACTTGACAACGATGATGAGATCGTCAGCACCTGCGGAGTCGGCTTCGGGAACCAACAACCCACTTTGAGCCAGTACTTCTTTGTTGGCCGTGGTACCCATGACGACCCCGGCATCGACAATTCCGGGCTGCTCTGCCAGGGAACGCTGCAACTGCATGAGGATGACCGAGTCGTAGTAAGCACCCGACCGGAGTTCAACTTTGATGGTTGCCATCCGCACCTTCTTCTTCAGGACGCGAGTCAGCGCGATTCGACTTTACGGAATGCCCTCCGGAAAACACCTCCCTTTCTGCATCCACGTCACTAAGCTGCCGTCCTCGACGACGGCTCCCTCGCCAGCAAAGCGCTTGGATTGACGCAATTCAACTCAGGTTAAACGAGCTGTCCATAACGGCCTCACCTTGTCCGATGAAGCCGTCGGGCATCCGCCCAAGGCAGCCCCTTTGACTCAATCTGGCTCAAGTGCACAGGGCCCGTTCAAACGCTCACGTCGTCGGGCAAGACCAACTTTTCGTTGGCCTTAATCACGCTCGACGGCACGTCAAAGTTGAGCGCAGACCCCACCAACTCCTCAGAATACCTTTTGATGGCCAAGTCCCAATACGCTTTCGTCACATAGTAGACTCGCGCGCCACCCAACTCATGTTGGACATCGGGCCAAGGATAGCTCGGCTGCGCCATTCCCAAGAAGCCAATTCGCCAACCATTGTAGCTCTCATAGGTAGACCAGAACTCCTCTTGGCCGAGGATCTCGAAGGCGTAGTAGGCCTTGCAGTAGAACAGGGCTGCACCAATGCGTGCACCGCGGTGAAAAGTCATCGTGTGATGGCTTATGTTGATCTTCTCATTCATCAAGCGGCCATTCACCAGGCCGGCGAGTTTGCCATCGATCATGCCGATGAGGACATAGGGATCTTTGATCCGTTTCCGGTACCAGCCAAGCAGCTCCGCGTAGACCCTGGCTCCAACGATATCGTAGAAGTCGCGCTCCACATCCATGACCTTCCGAACATACTCCATCAGGATCTGGGCTTCTTCGATCTTCGCTTCTCGTATGTACATCTCCTCACCGCTCCGCAGCTTGATGGTCGCAGCGGGCCAAGGCTTCGTGGCCATGGGGTAGCCCTGAAGCAAGGGTTCAATATCACGAACATTGAGAGTGTACTCTTCGCGGCTGACTGGTACGGGGGGCTCTAGGCGCATGATCAATCTCCTTTGAGGGGAACGGTGGGAGCCGAGCTAAGTATATGAATTCCTGCGCGACGAATCAAGCACACATTTTCGCGGGATGAATCGGACAAGAAAGAGGCTGAAGGATGATTGCCTTCGCGCTGATCGGGACAGACGAATCCCGTCGCGTCCCCTGAAAGATCGGCCGTCGAAGGAGCCGTTCGAGAGTTCCGGAGAATCCGAGAGATCCTTGGGCGGCTTTCTTGATCTTGGACTCCGCTATGGCATCATCGAGATCGGGATTCTTTGCGGGGCAGAGGTGTCGGACCCAAACGAACCAACGGGAGCGTGAGACGGCAGCCAGGTCGGGCACTTGGCGTTTTGGACGGTTTTGTGCGCGGGGTCGAACCCCGGAAACAAGCTATGTACGTGTCGTGCCTCTGCCCGTTGGACCAACGTGCAACAACAAGCACAAGGTCATGATGGAGCGGTCGTTGTCCGGTTACGTCCCTCCTCCTTTGCGCGATACATGGCAGCATCCGCGAGATGAAGGAGGGCGTCCCCATCCAGGCCATGCTCGGGGAAGGCTGACACTCCGAGCGAGATGGTTATTGGTCCAAGGGACCGCCCCTGATAGGATAGACGAAACGCAGCGATATCCTCCCGAATCTTCTCTGCCTTTCCCCGACCGGCATCCAGCGGTGCATCCGGCAGGATCAAGACGAACTCTTCGCCGCCGTAGCGGCAGGCAATATCGGAGCCACGGATGTGTTCGGCAAGATAATCGCCCAGCGCGTGCAAGACCAAGTCCCCACCCTCGTGCCCGAAAATGTCGTTGAAGTCTTTGAAGTGATCGATATCGAACATGACCACGCTCAGCGCGCTTTGATTCCGCGCCGCTCGCTTCAATTCGCGCCCAAGCGATACCTCGAGGAACCGCCGGTTGAACAGGCCCGTCAGCGGGTCTCGAATGGATTGATGCCGCAGAGTCTCGCGCAATTTGAAATTGGCGAGCGTCAGCGAAAGGGTGTCGGCAACTGCCTGAGACAACCTTTGCTGGGCTTCGGTAAACTGCATCGACACCTCATCGGTTTCCAGATGCAATACGCCCAGCGCCTCGCCCCGCGCCATTATCGGTATGCAGATGCTGGGGAACGCCGCCCGATCGCTCACCTCGACGTGTCGGCAAGTAGGTTCACCGTTTTGGTCTTGAACCAGATGAAGCCTTCCGACCCGCAAGGCCCAGCAATCCTTCGCCGCAAAGTTGCTCTCTCGCAATGGCACGGAGGCCTCACCCCAGACACTGGCCGCTTGGAATTGATCCTGCGAGGCGTCGAACAGATACAACACACCAGACGTAGCCGGGAATAAACGGCGTGCGTGCTGGCCAATGATGGCGTACGCCTCATCGAGACTCTGAGACGACTGGAGCAATTCGGTCATCCGGCTCAGCTGGGTGACTTCAGCGTTGCGTCTTTCGAGGGTTTCTGCCCACACCTCCAGTTTTTCGTTGGTATCTCGGGCCGCTTGTACTGCCACCTGCACACGGGCATCCTTCTCCACCAGCGCATCCGACTGCAACGTCATCTGCTCAAAATCCTGACGGTGCATGATCGCCCCCAGTAGTACTACCACGCCCACGGTCAGGAGGATAAACATGGAAGCCTGCCGCTCAATGGGAGGGTAACCGGACGTGACGGGCGCCAAGCCCACCGCTATCATTGTTACAGCGATGACCAGCACTGTGTTGCCCGGAGAAAGAAACAATCCGCCTACAATGATGGCGATTACAGGCATAGCAAGCACGACTACGATTTGTGGGCCGATGAGGATTGCCGCAAATATCGCGATCAAGATGATGACGACGGTCAGAACAGCAGACGCGCTCGAATAGGGCGTGCGGCTCAAGGCATATGCGCCAGCCAGAAGCATGGTTTCGACGATAGTCATCCTGACAAGAGGCAAAAGGGTTTGCTTCTGGGCTGGATCCGGATTCAGAGCCAGGAGCACTACTGAAGCGGCAGAGAGTAGGGTTGTGACAACAAGCAGGGCTGAGAGCAGGCGCGCTCGCCGACGTCGCTCCGGCTCGCGGATGGCCGCTGAGGGTTCGACAAGCACACGCCATAGCCGGGTTGGGTTCCGCCACCACGAAGCAACCGATTCGGTAGGAATGTGTTCGGCCATTACGGGTCACTCCTCACCCATTCAGAACACTTCCGGATACTCTTGATCCTAGTATACGTCGACGAAGGGCTCTGAGCGCTTGGCTTGCTGAGCATGGCCCAAGCTACCGGGGCAGGACCGCCAACGGAGCGCCAGGAGTGAACCCTGGTCGGAGTCCACCTGGGGAGACCCTGGTTCGTCAGGTCGTATGCATGCGTGGGGTTCCGGGAACTTCGTTGGAAGAGGACTTCAGTTTGCTGATATCTGTTTCTGCATTTCGTACCGCCAGATTTCAGGAGGGTCAAAGCGTGGGGACCTATGTCAAGCGTGTGCACAATTCCCACCGCGGGTTCCCTTCGCTCCGCTCAGGACAGGCGAATCCCGCCGGCGCCTCCCAACGAATAGGCCCTGGTTCCCGTTGAACGCTGCCGAGGAGAAGAAGATTGCAGCGCTAGTGAAGAAGGCAGTGAGGTGAGGATTGAGCGCAATCGAGTGGGCCGTCTCGGGACGACGGCCCACTCTTCTTGTTGGAGGCTAGGTAGAACCTTCTGGTGTTTCCATCCCCTACGGGCAGATGCAGTGGGGCGCCGTCGTCAAGTCGGTTGACATATGACCCCCCGCCGCCTCGCATTGATCCTTGGGAAGAGCCGCGCGGCATACGAGCGGTTTCGCCGTCGGCTTCATCGTCGGCTTGGGCGTCGGCGTCGGCGGCAGAGCCCGAAGCTCCAGATCGCCCAAATCAGTATACGGCTCGACGAACGAGGTCGGTGCCCAGCACTGGCCTCCGTCGGGGTTCGTCAGGTAAAGATAGTAACCGTCATAGCTTCGCGCCAGGATCTGCACCGGATCGTTCTCCATGAAGACATGGCTGATGGGGAAGACCTGACCCCCGCCAAGACGGCAGTTCATGTTCTTGATCGCGCGCCCCGGGAAATAGGGCATAAGACAGGTGCCGGACTGGTTGGTCCGGAACCATCCAACATCGGAAAACGGTCCGGTTGTTCCGTCCTGAATGGCCGCCACCCGCCACCAGTAGATGGTGCAGTCATCGAGTGCATCCGTGATGTCGGTGGTCCCAGGAATGCCCGACTCGCCTAGAAGATTTGTTCCAGCAAACGACTGATCGGTTTGCAGATCAACGAGATATGCATCCGGGATGCACCCCGGAGATCCGGGCGTATAACGTAGCACGGCGTAGCCCTCGTTGACTTGGCTTCCATCGGGGGGGTTCAAACGCACGGGCGCTGCCAGACCGGAGGCGCTGCTGCACTCGGGTCCGGTAAAGAAAGACCGGTGAGGGCTGAAGGGACCAAGGTCGGTACCCACGCCACCAGCCACCTGCCACCAGTACTGCGTGGCCGGCTGCAGAGACACACCGGGCGTCCAACTGGTGCTCGGGTTCCCCGTGGCTCCGAACAGGCTGGTGTCCGACATGTCGTATATGGAGGACAAGTGAACAGCGTAACCCTCCGGATCACAGGTCCCCGGGTTGTTCCATTCAAGTATCGGGATCAGATCCGGAACAATCGAATATTGAGTTGGCGACACCGGCACGGGTTGAACCAAATCGGAAGCCTGGCAGGAGCAGTGACCGGTCGCATCGACCCTAAACTCGGCTGTCTCGGACCATGGTCCGCTGTCGACTCCGCTCCTCGCCGCCACCCGCCAGTAGTAGGTTGTGCAGTCCTGCAGCGGAATCGAAGTTCGCCAATCCATATAGGGGTGGTTCAAGGCCGGATCATAGACGATGCCCGAGGCGAAGTTGGGATCCGTGGAAACGGTGACCAGATACCCTCCTGGGGTACAGTCGGATTCGGGGTAGTGCCAGGTGTACTTTGGATTGAGCGAATCGGCGGATGCATTGAGGCTCGGCGTATCGGGGATGGGCGCCAGCAAACCCGCTGGGCCGCACAGCGGCCCTTCGAAGAAGATCCAACCTCCCGAGGGCGGGCCCACAATCGTCGAGTTCTTGGCGGCCACGCTCCACAGGTAGTAGTGACCGGGTGTCAGATCCTCACCGGGGGCCCACGAAGTCGTGGCATCCGCCGTGGTGCCGCTCAAGTCCAACTCGGTGACTGTGCCTCCGACCGTCGCATTGGTCGCCAGATTCACGACATACATCTCCGGATCGCAGCCGTTGGGATAGGTCCACGTGAGCACCGGCCGAACATCGTTGGTGACTGTTCCATTGGCCGGTCCGACATTTTCTGGGCTGACGGCCAAGATCGGAACACAGGCTTCGGGTGTGGGGGTAGGTGTCATGTTGCACGCCGCCACGATCACGACCAACCCAAGGTAGACCAGCAATCGGGGTTTGATGTCCATCGGTGCCTCCAATGCGCTGAGACGGGCCAACCCATCGTTTTAGTCGCTGTGTTTATCTTCCTCCACGGCAAGGAATAACCAACCTCTTTGAGACTGCGTCCGCTGTCGCGATTCCCGAAGTGCAAACCTGGTCAACCGGCCCAGATGACGCCGGCGAAGGACGCGAGACCAGCAAGACGCCTCCTCCCGCAGGCCATCCAGGGTGTTGCTAGCGTCTCACTGAGCCGCGCCTCCTTTGAATGCTGCGAGTCGGTACACCCTTGCAAATGGGGCCCGATCCACCACGAGGTCGAAGTCTCCACCCGGTGAATCCGAACCCACCGGCCGGATTAAGAGCTGGACCAGCATCGATTGATAGGCAGCGTCGTTGAGGAGGGCCACAGAATTCGAGGCCCTATTCAGGAGCAGGTGGGGGCCGCCTTCGTTCGCCAGATAGTCATAGTGCAGAGAGTCCTGCCCATCGGGCACATCGACCGAGGCAACCGCTTGGCTTGCGCCGTTTCTTGACTGGAACATGCCCGTCCCAAGATCCAATGCCTTGGGCTGGACGATCAGCACAACACTGGATGTGGTGCCGGTCCCGCGCTCGAAATCCCACGAACCGTAGTATTGGATCCATGGCAACAGCGCCAAGGCATCCCAGGACGTCACCAGGTACTGGGGCGGCTCCGATGATGCGGTTTGCCCAGAAGAAACACCAGGAGCGGCCATCCACTCGGCCATCATCTTCTCGTCCCAATCTGTCCAGCCATCCCCGAGGACCCCACCGGAAGCCGCCGTAAACCGCATCATCTCGGCCGAGGGGCCGGCCGTTTGTGAGCCCAAGGCGACCCCCAGGATGACCAAGTACGCTCCCGAGTTGCGCCCACCGTTCGCCAAGCTGGGCAGTCTGGTGAAATGATCGGCAGCGTAACCGTAGTCCCACCAGGTCCAGACCACGCCCTCCGCCCCTGCCTTGCTCCCCAAATCTGCGAGCGCCTGGGCATGACCCCTGCTCAAGACAGCCTCGACCGGCAGCTCTTGATAGCCGACGTAGACCGCTGGAATGCTTGCAGCCGTCAAGAGGAGAGGGACCGCTGCAGCGCGGGACCACTTTCCCCCAACCTTGAGCCCGTGTTGGATGAGCCAACCGGAAGGAACCGCCAGCCCCAGCCAGATGGGCGCAATCCCAAACATGCCAAACCGCGATCCCATCCAAACCGAACTCAAGCCGATCAAGAACAAGGGGGACAACAAGAGAGCAACCGGCCGACGCAGCACGACCAAGATGAAGCCCAGGCAACCCAGCGCCCCCAGGAATCCGACAAACGCCAGCCCCGTAAGCAGGTCGAGGAAGCCAACATGTCGGGTTTCCTGAATGGAACCGGCCACCGAAGGAAAGAGGAGCTGCCCGGCAGGAGCAGAGGTCTGCAGCGCCAACCACCGGGTTGGCAGATAGCGGGCCAGCGCGCTGAGGAGATAGCTATGGAACTGTTGGAAGCCAAGGCCTAGCAGGAGGGCGACAAGGACCAGGGCCGATAGGGCCACCAGCCAGGGATTCTCAGAGAACGCGGAACTTTTGTATACAACGATGAGCACCACCATGCCGAGGATTGCACCCGTCCAGCCCAAACTCAGACTGAGCCCGAAGGCACACAGCGTCGGCAGAACGACCGATCGGCCGTCGCGGCCGACGGGGAGGAGCGTGAAGATCATGACGGCACCCAAGGCAGCCGTGGCGTAGAGACCAATGAAAGCATGCCACGGGATACTGGCCGGCAGAAGCACAAGCATGGCCGCCGAGGCGGCGAAGAGGCTCCGACGCTCCGGCTGGTGGCCCCCGCTGCGTGCCCGCTCGGGAGTTCCGCCAAGCACGCCGAACGACAGCAGCCACGCAATGAACAAGGGGAAGGTCATCGTCGCCCAGTCCGTGTCGAAATAACCCAGCCGAGTGCGCGTGTAGAAGGCCGGCGCCAGGCTTACGAGCACGGCAGCGGGCAGCGCCATCGTGGCCGCCCCAAGCCGAAAGGCCCAAAGGACGACGGGGATCACGCAAAGCCCCGCCAGGAACGGCGGCAACCAGAACGCCAGGACGGCAGGCTTCACGCCAGACAAATGGCTGATGGCCGCCAGCATTTCCGCCATCGGCTGACGCGCCGCTTCAGGCAGCGCACCTTCTGAACCGGCAACCCATGCATAGCCGTCGTTGGTGGCAAGCAGGGTTTCGCCGTTGAACTGCAGCTGCGGTTGGTCCCAGCGGGGGAACTCGGCGATGTGTATGACCACCACGATCACATAAGCCAGCAAGCAGACCAAGCCCATCTGCCAGGCGGACAATATCGGGGAATCGTGTTCACTATCAAACGGCATGCAAAGGACTCCACCAAGGCGAGCCAGATCTCGAGGGCAGGATCCCCGCGGAGTGATCGTGGACCCTAAGGGGGAGTGCGGTGTGCAAACCTCCTCGGCCCTGCCGAAGAGGTCAACCAAAACCAGGCGATCGTCTTTGTGGAGCAGACAGATGGTTTGAGGAGACGCGGGGTAGCGCTTGTCGCTAAGGTAGCTGACGACCGGGTGACGAGGGACGGTGACGGATCTGAGATGCTACGGTCATGAGCCACCGGGTTGCTCCCCTGAACCCCATTCGTGAATCGTGACCGGCCGAATACATGGACCCCGAAGAACGCTCGGCCAATCTACTTGTGATGGTTTTCACAAATAGGGCAATCTCATTATTGCCCTCCGCGCTGCCTCTGTCAAGCGCTCGCCGTTCCCTTGCCCAACGGGCCGCTGGGGCCAAGGGTTCACACCAGGCGAATGGCATTCGTCGGACAGGCTGAAGCACATATCCCACAGCCAAGACACATGCTGGGATATGGATCAGACATTTTGAAGGGGCTTCCTGAGAAAGGATCTCCTTGGGGCAAGCCATAACGGAAAGAAAGATTCCCGATGGGCACCTCTCGGGCTGGAATCTCCCGTAGTCCACCTGAGCCATGGCTCTTGGCACAGGCACACCTTTCGAGAGTGTCCTCCGGCTCCAGATTTCGCCCTATTCCGGGGAAACCGCGGCGAGGTTTTTTGGGTACACCACATCGGCTCGCTGCTGGATCCGGGCTCGCGCATGGTACGGCGACAGAGATGCAGGTATTGGTGTCTTACTGTCAATCGATTCCGGCTGCCCATCCCCTATCACTCAAGTCGGAGATCCGAAAGACGCAAGGGCCAACCGGGGCTCTTGCGGGGTCGAGGTGTTGACCACCCACACAGCATCGCAGCCAAGCGCCAAGTCCAGGGCCAACAAACCCCAGCCAGCGTACGGTTGGCGCCGCTCAAGGGGAGGTCGAATCCCGTCGTCGCCTCCCAAGGAAAAGGCCATGATTCCCAAGGATGGTTGAGGCTAACGGGGCACAGAGTCCTCCCTAGCATCAACCGAATGCTCAGGATTAATGGCCCAGACCATCAAGCCCTCAGAAATCTAGGCGATTCAGCTACTGATGCAGGAGTGATCACAAGTGTCCTGACCGCACGGTCAGCCCAGCCAGACGTGCACGGTATGTGAGGTGCCGTCGTCTGCCATTGGGATCCGTCCTGTGGGAAGTGGAGTCCCATCGAGCACTACCTGACGCACCCCGCGAGAGACGCCCTCCGGGTTCTGAACTTCGATGTGATATACGCTGCGGCCGAAGCGATAGTCAATCTTGTACTCGGGCCAGCCGGCCGGGATGCACGGGTCGATCTCCAGAGCCGCACCCAACCGGCGCAGGCCGAGGATCCGCTCCACGCCCAGACGATACATCCAGGCCGCCGAGCCCGTATACCAGGTCCACCCGCCTTGACCTAGATGCTCCGCCTGAGCAGACATGTCTGCGGCGACGACGTATGGCTCCACCCGGTAGTGCTCTGATTTCTCACGTGTGTCGGCGCGCAAGGCTGGGTTGAGGAGGCTGAACAAGGCGTGGGCATCGTCCCCCCAGCCGAGGTCGGCACAGGCCCAGGCGACCCACAGGGCGGCATGCGAATAGGCGCCGCCGTTCTCCCGAACGCCGGGTGGATAGCTCTTGAGGTAGCCGGGATCACGCGGGGTTTTGTCGAAGGGGGGAGCCGCCAACAGCACCAATCCAACCGCGGGTCGAACCAATCTCTCCAGAACCTCGCGCATAGCTTGCTCTGCGCGTCCCGCCTCGGCCGCACCCGAGAGGACCGCCCAGGACTGCGCCACAGAGTCGATGCGCCATTCCTCATCTTCAGCAGAGCCAAGCGGTTGACCATCATCATAATAGGCCCGGCGATACCAGGCACCATCCCAGCCGGCCGACTCCAGGGCCTCCCGCAAGCCATCCGCGCGCCCTCGATACTCACTGGCCTCCTCCCCGCGTCCGATCGTATCACCCAAATCCGCGAAACGCCTCAGGGTCGCGTCCAAGAACCAGGCCAGCCAGATACTCTCCCCCTCTCCCCCGGCGCCGACGCGGTTCATGCCGTCATTCCAATCCCCGGTCCCTATCAACGGAAGACCGTGACCACCGATAGTCGAACCCTTTTCCAGCGCGCGGCGGCAGTGCTCGTACACCGTGTAGCTTTCGGCTGTTTCTGGGAACAACCCATAGCGCTCGCCTTCTTCCGGTAGCAGCTCGCCGGCTGTTAAGAACGGGACCTGCTCCGCCAGCAGACTCTCATCTCCCGTCGCCTCGACATAGTGCGCCACGACAAACGGCAACCAAAGCAGGTCGTCGGATATGCGCGTGCGCACACCGCGCCCGGAAGGTGGGTGCCACCAATGCAGCACATCGCCTTCCTCAAACTGGTGTCTTGCCGCCAACAATATATGCTCACGTGTTACCTGGGGTGCGGCATGTACGAAGGCCATGCTGTCCTGAAGTTGGTCGCGAAAGCCGAACGCGCCGCTCGGCTGATAGAGGGCTGCGCGTGCCCACATCCGACAGGCAAGCGCCTGATACAACAGCCATCCATTGAGCATCCGGTCCATCGCCGGGTCGGGTGTGCTCACCGTCACTGTGCCCAATGTGTCTTCCCAGGACGACTGCGTGCTGTGCCAGGCCGATTCCATGTTTTCCGGATCAGCAAACCGCCTCGCCAGGCTGACCGCTTCTTCTCTATCGGCACCCTGGCCGAGCAGGAAGAAGACTTCCTTGGCCTGTCCGGGCTCCAATTCGATGTGAAGCTGAATGGCGGCACAAGGATCCAAGCCGGCCCCCACCGTGCCCTCCAGGCCGACACGGCCGAGGGCCGCCGGGCGGCTTGGGTCTCCCATGCGTCCCAGGAACTCCGTCCGATCGGCGGTCACGCCGTGGGGTGATTGGCTGGCGGCCAAGAAAGCATAGCGCAGGGCAAACTCGGCATTGTAGGGGTTATGGGCAAGCAGAGCGTGGACTTGGGGCTCGTACTCCGAGATGACGTACTGTGCCGTCGCCTCTCGGTTGCCTCCTAGCACCCAGGGCACGTAGCACGTCGCTGTCAGTCGTCGCGACCGTTGCCATTGGTTTTCCAGGCGCAGAGCCATCACCTTGACCGCCGCGTCCTTGGCAGCGAACAGACGCAGTTGCTGTTTGAGACCATGGCTGTGATGCTCGAAGACACTGTAGCCTGCGCCGTGCCGAACCAGATATGGAGCCAGGGCTGCGGAAGGTTGCGGCGTTGGCGTCCAGATCAGGGAGGTTTCTTCATCGCGCAGGTAGATCGCTTCACCCGGCGGATCGCTGATCGGATCATTCGACCACGGCGTCAACCGATTCTCGGCGCTGTTCTCGGCCCAAGTCGAGCCGGCGCCGGCTTCCGAAACCAGGAAACCGAAGTGGGGATTGGCAACCACATTGATCCATGGCCGCGGCGTCTGCTCACCAGGTTTCAAGTAGATCTGGTACTCACGACTTTCCGGGCTGAACCCACCAAGCCCATTGTCATGCCTCAGGTTGGACGGCCGTGGCAGATCCTTGGTCGGTTCGACATCTTCTAGTTGGCTCAAGGTCGGGCCGAAGGCAGGCAGGCGGATCCGCTCAGCCGCCAGCTTGCCCAACTGCATGGCAAGCGTCCCGTGAGATCCGTCAAGCACAACTCGAGCGGCGGTTTCAAGGAGCACCCGATCTTCGGTTGCCATTTGGTCTGAAGCCAACAGGTAGATCCCCCCCCGCTGATTCAGATAGGGGTCACTGTGCATGCGGACCATCAGGCGATACAACTCGCCCTGCAGCTCCTGGCCATAGCCCGTTTCCCTGTCGACTCGCAGGACAACGTCGATTTTGACCCCGCGCCGGCGCCAATAGGCATGCGCGCGCAACGCATCGCGCACCAACAGACTTTCCTCGCCGCTTTTCAGCACGACCAACAGAATGGGGTAATCGCCAGAGATGCCGAATCCCCACAAGCCGTGCTGCCCTTTATGATTGGACGCCAGTGTTCCCCCCGCGGCCCGAAGCCTGGCGCTCGGGTAGAGCAAGGCCGAGAGCAAGCGATCCATCGACTCCAGATCCTGAGTAGTCAATTCCTGCTCACGCAGTTCACGCTCGATCAGGCTTCGTGCCTGATCAAAGGCCCGGCTAATCATCGTCCGGCGCTGGTAGCGGCGGGCTACGGCCAACACCTCATCACGGTTCGGCCCTACCAATGTCAGGAAATCGATACGGGCTGTCGTGTGAGGCGCCAGTTCGAAGTCCAATCCCAGCGACATCAGCGGGTCCAGGGTTGCTCCCGTCGTGCCGGGGGAACGCGGCCGAACCGTCGTCAAGGAGCGAGGAGCGCGGACCGATCCGCCACGGCCGAGAAAGCGAGCCCTATCCGTCTCGTGGACGATCGTCCCCTTGGCGGTTGAGTCCGCCACCAGCATGTGCACCAGAAACACCGGTTCTTCCTCAGCCG
>Ga0315556_1000357_pt1 | contig 27873 bp, 24 predicted proteins | sample SalMarSW160310MG_FD_202112 | JGI IMG/M metagenome (GOLD analysis project Ga0315556, IMG submission 202112) | Salt marsh sediment microbial communities from the Plum Island Ecosystem LTER, Massachusetts, United States - Salt Marsh Sediment SW1603-10 ...
AACCGGCGGAGCTCTAGGAGCTCCGCCTCTGTTCCGCCCGGCGTTCGCTCTCCAGTCGTTCGAGGTCGGTGTTGGAGTAGTCGACGTATGACATCGCGTCGGCGATGAGATGATGTCCGGCCACGTCCCGGATCTGTCGGTGCATCTCCTGGGCCACCTTTCGGTAGCCGGCATGACCGGCGGGCTGGCTGCGCAGCTCGATGAGATGGAACGCCTCTCTGGCGTTCATCTCCATGACGAAGCGGATCTTGTAGCCGAAGGGAACGACGTACTGGGCGACGGTCGATGATGTTGCCTTCTGAACATCACTGTGGAAGGAGGCAGCTCGCGACATGGCTCGTTCCCAGTGAGCCGCCAGGTCCGTCCCGACGAGGTCGTCGGGGACGTCGTATCCGTGAGTTGTGGTGAGTTCCTGCCAGTCGATGGTCAGCATCCTGTGGCGTTGGAGGTCGCGGAAGGCTCCGTAGTCGCACAGCACGTCGAAGCGGTAGGCAGGGCGTTCCATCGCCCGTCCGGGACGGTGACGACGGTTCGTCCTGTCGCCCACCAGGGCCCTGATCACCGTCGCCCGTTCCCGTTCGGACATCGTTCGTGCTACCTCGAGCAGCGTCGAGTCAGGAAGTCTCGTGTGCGGGTACAGCGCGGCAGCGACGAGCTTCACTTCGGCGTCAGGGTCCCAGTCGGTCAAGTCGACGAGCGGTCGTTCGTCTGTGCCTGTGACGATCCGGTCGGCGATCTGTCGCACCGCGTGGCGGGTACTCGCGAGGTACTTGCTCCATGCCACGCCGCGATCATCGACATCGACCCGCTTGAGAAACGACGGGATCACCTTCCGCAGTTCGGAGAGCATCAACGTTCCGTAGCCGCGTACCTCTTCGAGCGGGTGCGCCTGCATTCTCAGCAGCAGCATCTCGTAGGCCTGTCCCGAGGCGAAGATGCCGACGTTGGAGAGCGTCGACGCCGGAAGCAGTCCCCGCGCCGTGTCGCACGCCTTCGCTCTGATGGTCGCCTTCCAGACCCGTTCCGGGTCGTCCTGTCTCGGGAAGCGGTCGGCGTACACGTCGGTCATGGTGCGAACGACGTGCGAGTAGGTGTCGAACAGCATGTCCATCGCGGCTTGGTGACGCGCCTCGAGACCGACCGCGGCGAGCTCAGGTGGGGTCATGTACCGGTACCGGTCTCCGAACTTGCTGTCGTAGTAGATGTAGCGGGTGGATTGCTCGAGGTAGGAGGCGAGCCGGCCCCACTCCAGGACCTTGGTCAGCACGTTTGATGCCTGTTCACATGCGATGTGGGCGCCGCCGAGCTGAGCGACCGAGTCGTCGCCGAATTCGAAGAACACCCGGTCGTACAACTTCTCCGCCCTTCTCAGGCTGTACAACGGGTCACCCTCGATGCGTTGCGCGATCGTCTCTATGCCCGTGTCGGTGTCGTTGAGGAACTCGTCCAGGAAGAGCCGGCGAAGCGACTTGCCGCTTCTGCTGTAGCGAGCGAAGAGTGCTCCTTTGACGACCTCGGGGAGGTTCAGGAGCGTGAACACCGGCTTGTCGACGTTGCTGAAGAACCGCGAGAGCACCCGAGTCTCGTCATCGGTGAACGGTTCGCGGTAGAACTCCACCGGCCGGATTGTACCGGGAGCCTTTCGAAGGGCAGGTACCCTATCGGCATGGTCTGGCTTCGCGCCCTCATGGCCGTGCTGCTGGCGGCGGTCCTTGTCGTAGCGGTCGTGCCGCTCGTCGTTCTGTTCAACTTGTCGGGCGGTGGAACCGGGTACGGTGTCTGCCCTCACGGGCTGGCGTCGTGCGAGGTCAGCTACACGCGGGGGCTCGAACTGCTGCTGGTTCTGATCGTTCTTCTGTTCCTGCTGCTCGCTGCGATCCGTGTCGCGGCACGGGGCATGAGGCACATTCGAAGAGAACAGGAGTTGGACGAGGCCGTTCGCAGGCTCAATGGGCAGGCGTGATAGCTTCGGCGGCCGGGATCGTGTCCATCTCATTCGTGCGAGCCAACACGAGGTAGATGCCCGCCAGGATGAGCCCGGCGCCGGTCCACTGCTTCGCATCGAGTCGCTCCGCGAGGAGGAGCGCTGCGAACAGCGTCGCGGAGACGGGCTCCAAGGTCAGAATCACGGCTGTACGGGCCGGTCCGATCACCGTCTGCGACCACACCTGCATGAGGAATGCCCCCGCGGTCACGACGAGTCCCGTCATCAACAGCGCCGGCAGGATGTCGGTGGAGGGCAGGGGGATGCCCTCGGTGATCCACGACAGGAAGGTCGCCAGCACAGCGGTGACGAGGAGTTGGACGGCCGTGAAGGGGATGACGGGGTGGCGGGCAGCGACCCGCGAGAGGACCACGATGTGGATGGCGAATGCCACCGCACACCCTACGGTGAGCAGGTCTCCCGCATCGAACCTGACTCCTTCGCGAATCGTCAGGAGGGCGAGGCCGACGAACGCAACGCCGGTACCTGACACTGCCCACCCGGAGAGCTTCACGCGAGCGACGCCCGCGGCGATGATCGGCGTGAACACCACGTAGAGGCCGGTGATGAGTCCCGAATTGGCCGCGCTGGTCAACGCCAGTCCCTCCGTCTGGAGCGCGTACCCCGCAAACAGCAGCGTCCCGGCGATCACCCCGTCGCGCCAGACCGACCGACCTCTTGGAAGCGCCAGCGAGAAGAGTGCGGCGGCGCCGATCAGGAACCTCCAACCGACGAACGCGAGGGGCGGGATGAGTGTGACCGCCTGCTTGACGACCACGAACGTCGCACCGAAGAGAAACGCAGCCGCAACGAGGGCGAGGTAGGCGAAGGTCCGGCGCCGTCCGAGGGGCATCAGTCGACGAATTCGATGGTGTCGTTGTCGAGTGAACCGATCTTGACGATCGACAGGATCGGCCAACCGTGCTTCGCGAGGAGGTCCCGTCCGCCGAACGACACCTTCTCGATCACGAACTCCGCCGCAACGACGACACCTCCGGCATCCTCAACGATCTCGCCGAGCGCTTCAGCGGTTCTGCCGCGTGCAAGGAAGTCGTCAACCACGGCAACCCGTACACCCGAGTCGAGAAGGTGTTGCGCGACCTCGACTCGATACTCCATTCCCTTCGTGGGCGACGATACGGTTCGACCGTACGAGTTCGGGCGAGGGTCGCCGACGAACTTCTTGGCGTAGATGAACGGCAGTCGCATCTGCGAGGCGGCGGCCATTGCCGGCGGTATGCCGCTGGCTTCCGCCGTGAGCACGAGATCCGGTCGATGGGGGATCAGGTGTGTTGCCAGGGCCGCTCCAATCCCGCTCATCACAGTCGTGTCGACCTTGTGGTTGAGGAAGGTGTCGACCATGAGCAAATCGCCTTTGATGCGTCCTTGATCCCTGATGACCGCTCGCAGATCCATGTCGGGCGATAGTAGCTGTCGGAGCCACCGCTACGATCGCCCCGTGGACGAACGAGCACTCGACATCCTGCACCGGCTCGAGCGTCGCTACCCGTCGATAGGCACGGCGCTGCAGTATCACGATCCTTGGCAGCTGCTCGTCTCGACGGTGCTCTCGGCCCAGACGACCGATGACACGGTCAACAGAGTCACTCCTGTGCTGTTTCAGACCTATCCGACGGCGGAGGATCTCGCGAACGCCAACCCGGAGAGCGTCGAGGAGATCGTGTTCACAACAGGGTTCTTCAGGCAGAAGACCAAGGCGATCATTGGGCTGTCCCAAGCCTTGACGGAGCGATTCGCAGGTGTGGTGCCCTCGGAATTGGACGAGTTGGTGACGCTGCCGGGTGTCGGTCGCAAGACAGCCAGCGTCGTGCTTGCCGAGGCATTCGGTATGCCCGCCATCGCCGTCGACACACACGTCAAACGATTGTCGAACCGGTTGGGGTTCACCACCCAGAAGGATCCCACCAAGATCGAACAGGATCTGAAGGACTTGTTTCCCGAGTCGTCGTGGGGCGGACTGTCGATGCGACTCATCCAGTACGGCCGCGACGTCTGCATGGCGAAACGACCCAACTGTCCCGGGTGCGAACTCTCCGACCTATGTCCCTACCCAGACAAGACAGCTGACAGCTGACGGCTGACAGCAGACAGTCACCGGCCGTACGCAGCTGTGAGCTGTTTGCTGTGAGCTGTCGGCTTCCGGGGCTACGCTCCCGGCTCATGATCGATCGCCTCATGAAGCTCCCCCGCTTCGTCAGACCGCCGGTCCCTCCGGTGAGGTCCGATGTGCGGATCGTTTCACTTACAGCGGTCATGGCCTACGTCCAGGGCTATGCGTTCGCGCAGGCGGCCAACAACGTCCCCTTCATCCGTCGCTCCCTCGCAGAGACAGCAGCACAGATGAGTCTCCTACTCGCCATCACCCGGATGGGAGCGATCGCCGCCGTGGTGCTCTCCCTGGCGGGTGACCGAGGGGGGCGTCGGAGGATCCTGCTGTTCTCCTACGGTGTGATGGCTGTGGCGAGCGCGGCCACCGCTACCGCCGACACGGCGCTTTGGTTCACTGTCTGGCAGTCGATCACCCGCATGACGGGCTCCTCGGTGTCGGTGCTCTCACTCGTGATGCTCGCCGAAACGCTGCAACCGGGTCTGCGCGCCTACGGCATCGCGGTGTTTGGTGCAGCGGTGAGCTTCGGCGCCGGATCTGCCCTTGTCGCCGTTCCCATCAATGACCTCGGTCCGGACATGTGGAGGGTGTTGTTTGCCGTTACCCTCCTCGGACTGCTGGCGCTCCCTGCCCTGGTCAAGCGGGTAGCCGAGAGTCCACTCTTCGGCTCGGGCAGTGTCGAGTCCGCGTTGTGGGCTCCGCTACGAGGGGGCGCCGCGAGACGCTTCTGGCCGGTCGCGGCGGTATCGTTTCTCGCAGCAGCCTTCGCGGCCACGGCATCGTCATTCTCCATGGAACGGCTCGTCGACAATCTCGGGCTGTCGACGATCGTCGCGGTGCTGATCCTCGCCATCGGTGGAACGGTTGGCGGAATCGGATTCTTCGCAGGCGGACGCCTTGCAGACACCTGGGGCCGGCGTCCCACGACCGCGATGGCTCTCCTGTCGGCCGGGGTCGGAGGAATCGGCCTGTACCGTCTCGAGTCCCCTGGTCTCCTCGTGCTTGCCGCAGCGCTATCGGGATTCGGCGCGTTCGCGATCGTCCCCTCACTCGGCGCGCTCCGCAACGAGGTGTTCCCCACGAGCATTCGCGCAACTGCAGCCATGTGGCTCAATTCAGCCGGCGTCATGGGCGCAGTGTTCGGACTAGCCCTCGGCAAGTATCTGATCGGGAACTTCGGCCTCTCGACGACCGTCACCCTGCTCTCGATCGGGATGGCCGTCGCGGCGCTTCTCATGATGCTCGTGCCGGAGACGAAGGGCCTGCACCTCACCCCGAACGTTTCACCGATCGCCTGAGCTGTCTGCTGTCTACCGTCTACTGACGGTGGGCTAGGCTGCCCGCCCATGGGTGACGTCGGGATCATCACTGCGTTCGTGTTCGGCATCGTGTCGTTCCTGTCACCGTGTGTGCTGCCGCTCTTGCCGGGCTATCTCAGCCTCATGTCCGGCTACTCGGTGGGCGATCTTCAGGGTGGGTCGGCGTCTTCGGGGCGGATGTTTCGAGTCACACTGACGTTCGTGATGGGCTTCACGATCGTGTTCGTTCTGCTTGGTGCCGCCGCAACCTCGGTGGGCCACTTCTTCCTCGTGCATCAGCGTGTCGCCCTGCGGGTCGCCGGCTGGATCGTGATCGCGTTTGGATTGCTCATCGTTGTGTCCGCCTTCTCCAACTCGAAGTACCTTGCGTTCCTGTCCAGAGAGCGCCGTTTCGAGGTGCGACCATCGAGACTCGGCGGGTGGGCTCCTCTGGTGATGGGGTTCGCGTTCGGGTTCGCGTGGACGCCGTGCATCGGTCCGGTGCTCGCAGCGATCCTCGCCGCGGCAGCGGTGCAGGAGACCGTCGTGCAGGGCATGGTGCTGCTGTTCGCCTATGGGCTCGGCCTGGGCGTTCCGTTCATCTTGTCTGGTGTCGGGTTGTCGAGAGCCTTCAGGGCGATGGGGTTTCTTCGCCGGTACCTCCGCCCGATCAACGTTGTCTCTGGTCTCCTCCTCGCCGGATTCGGTGTGCTGATGATCACCGGCAAGCTGGCGATCATCTCCGGGTGGGTGCAGCAACTCTTCTCGAAACTTGGTCTCGAATGGCTCGCTCAGATCTGACCTACGGGGACGTCACCGGCGAGTACCTTGCGTTGCGTAGCGATGCTGCGTCGGTTCGCGGCATGCATGAAGGCCTGGCGGTCAGGGGTTCCGATGCCGTGTCGTTCCTCAACGGAATCCTCACCCAGGACGTCGAGGGCCTACCGGTTGGCGCGGTCGCCCGGTCGATGCTCTTGACGACTCGAGGCAAGGTGCGGGCGCTCTTGTGGCTGCTACGAGGGGACGACGAGGTGATCCTCATCGCCGACCAAGGGACGGGCCAAGCCGTGGCCGAGGACCTCGCTCGATTCAAGATCAGGGTCGATGTGCAGATCGACGATCCTGTGCCGGTCGTCGAGGTGTGGGGGCCGAACGCCGCGCAGGGAATCGCCGAGGTTCCGGATCACGGTTGGGTTCGCACCACAGATGGTGTGACGGCGAGGGTGCCGCTTCCCGGTGTGCCGAGGTTCATCCTTATGGGTGATGTGGACGTGGGCGGCGTTCGGTCGGCAGGATTGGTGGCCGCGACGGCTGTGCGGGTTGAGGCGGGTGAGCCGTTGACCGGACGCGATCTCGACGACAAGACGTTGGTTCACGAGACCGGTCTCGACGTGGAGTCCGTCTCCTACTCGAAGGGCTGCTATCTGGGACAGGAAGTCGTCGCCAGGATCGAATACCGGGGTCATGTCAACCGGATGCTGCGTGGCGTCACCGTGGGCAGGAACGTGCTTCCCCCGGAGGGTGCGGCGCTGATGGCGGGTGACAAGGAGGTTGGCCGCCTCACGTCGGTGAGCGAGTCGCTGTCCCTTCGAGCTCCGGTCGGTCTGTCGCTGCTGCGTGTGGACGCTGGCGACGATATCGAGGTGACGTGGGATGGCGGGACGGCACCGGCCAGAGTCCATGCCCTACCGATGTTTACAAACATCTGACACTTCCTCAACGGTTCGCGTGAAGGTGTCGATGATCCTTCTGCATCGGATGGTGATCGACAATCATGGAGGGTCGTATGAACCGCGGCCGCATTCTGCTGATCGAAGACGAGGAACCGATCGCGGACATGCTTCGTGTGTTTTTCGAACGGGAGGGATTCAAGCTCGTCCATGCCCCCACCGGTGAGGCAGGGCTCGAGCGGCTCGAGGAGCGTCCTGCGCGAGCGGTTCTGCTCGATCTCAACCTGCCGGGCATCGACGGCATCGAGACCTGTCGTCGCATCCGGGCGTCGTCAGATGTGCCGGTGATCATGCTGACCGCCCGGGACTCGGAGATCGACAAAGTGGTGGGACTCGAGTTAGGGGCGGACGACTATGTCACCAAACCGTTCTCACCACGTGAGCTGCTCGCGAGGGTGAAGGCGGTGTTGCGCCGTGCCGAGGAAGCCCCGACGGTTGCCAGGGAACTGGATGTCGGCGGTTTCGAGATCGACTCGGGGCGTCGCGAGGTTCGGACCCCGTCCGGCGAAACGGTGCGCCCGACCGCCCGGGAGTTCGACCTGCTCTGGTATCTCGCCGAGCATGCGGGATTGGTGATGTCCAGGGGACAGATCCTCGAGGCGGTCTGGGGCTACGAGTACTTCGGCGAGACTCGAACGGTCGACGTGCACGTCCGTCAGCTTCGCAAGAAGCTGGATGGGATCCCGATCGAGACGGTGTGGGGCGTCGGCTACCGCATGGAGAAGTCATGAGGCGCCGTTTCTTTTGGAGCATTCTCGGGATCGCGACGCTCGCGCTGGTGCTCGTCGGCCTCTTCGCCGCGGTGATCGGCCAGGTCGCCCTCACGAGAGAGACGGAGCGGGAGATGTCGCAGGAGTCCGTCGCGATCGAACGTCTGCTCGAGAGCCAGTTGACCGACGAGACGGGGACCAAGATCACGGTCGCGCGGCTTGCCGCAGCACTCCGCGCCGGGCAGCTATCGGACACGGTGAAGAGTCGAGTGGGGTCCCTCCTCTCGATGGTCGAGGGGATCACCGGCGGCCGGCAGGTGGACATCGGATGGGTCGACGTCGGGGGAAGCCTGCGCATGCTCGAGAACCCCGCCCTGTCGAGCGCCCTCAGGTTCGATGTCGACTTGCTCGACAGCGGGAAGGACAGTGTGGTCCGGCGGCGGGTGCCGGGAGAGGCGGGTGTCGTCCTTGCAGTGGCACACCCGCTCGGGTCGACGCGTTTGGTGATCGTGCTGCGGCAGCGGTTGCAGGTGATCAGCGGCCAGGGGTACTTCAGGATCATGCTCATAGCGTTCCTGATCGCAGTGCTCCTTGCAGCCGTCGCGGCGAGATTGCTGTCCGGTCGGCTGGCCTCGAGGGGTGCGAAGCTCGCCGACGCCGCACGTAGGATCGCCGGCGGCGATGTGACGGCCCGCGCCGGCCTCGAAGGAACCGACGAGGTCGCGGAGATAGCGAGCGCATTCGACGAGATGGCCGATCGTCTCGAGGCGACCCAAACCAGCGAGCGTGAGTTCCTGCTCAGTGTCGGCCACGATCTGCGCACCCCGTTGACCACGATCGGTGGGTACGCGGAGGCGTTGGAGGAGGGGGGACTCGACGAGGCGTCACTGGCGCGGGTCGGTGGGGTCGTGTCGAACGAGACGAGGCGACTGCGGCGGTTGATCGAGGACCTGATTATGTTGGCTCGACTCGACGCGAACGAGTTCACACTCCGCCCGGAGGATGTCGACGTGGGAGCGCACCTTTGGGGCGTCGCCGAAGCGTTCCACTCCCGGGCAGAAGCCGACGGCCTGCGGTTCTCTGTCCGGTCGGAGGAAACAGGGACGATGCAGGTGGATCCGGATCGTCTCGCGCAGATTGCCGGCAATCTCATCGAGAACGCCCTCAGATACACCCCGGAGGCCGGGATGGTCGAGTTTCGGGTCTCCCCGACGGGCGGAGGCGTCGTACTGGAGGTGGCCGATTCGGGTCCGGGGATCGAACCCGAGGACCTACCGCACGTCTTCGAGCGTTTCTTCGTGTCGCACCGATACCGGGGAGAGCGGCCGGAGGGATCCGGACTCGGGCTGTCGATCGTCCATCGGCTCGTCACGGCCATGGGCGGTACGGTTGACGTCACGTCGGATGCGGGAGGGACGACGTTCAGGGTGGAGCTCCCGAGGTGAGACGCCGGTCGGTCGTCGCGATCATCCTTGCGGTCATCGCGATCGCCGGGTTCGCGTGGTTCTGCGCCCGTGTGCTACCGCCTGCCGTTCAGGGAGAGCCCGACTTCCCCAACTACTACTTCGGTGGGGAGCGCCTGCTGTCCGGGGAGCCGATGTATGGATCTCTGGCTCCTCTCGTGGAGGACCGATTCGGGGTTGCGTCGTATCAGACGTATCCGGCGGATCCACCAGCAACGGTCATCCTCCTGTCGCCGTTGTCACTGCTGCCCTATGAGACGGCGTGGATCGTGTTTGCTGCGTTGTCGACGGTGATCATGTTCGGGGTCGGGTATGGCGTCGGTCGGGAGGTCGGCTGGTCGCAGGAGGCGTCGGTCGCAGCGGGGGCCTTGCTGCTCGTGACGTCCGCCGGACGATTCTTGCTGTTCAGGAACCACATGGAGTCGATCCTCCTGTTGACATTGTTCCTCGGGTGGAGAGAGCTGCGTCGGGGGCACGAGGTTTCTGCCGGCGCCTGGTGGGGCATCGCTGCGGCGTTGAAGCTGTTTCCAGCGCTTCTCATCGTTGGGCTTGTCGCTGGTCGGAAGAGGCGGGCGGCCGTGGCAGCCTCGTTGACCGCAGTCGGCATCACGGTCGCCGCAGTGATGGTGGCCGGATGGAGCAACACGGTCGCGTTCATCACCGACGTGCTGCCGCTGTCCGCCCAGTGGTACGGCGCGTTGGGCAACTACTCGTTGCTGTCGTTCGGAACTGCGCTGGCCGGCACGCGGCTCGGATGGTCGCTCCTGGCGATCGGCGGCATCGCGCTGGTGGCCACGTATTCGAACGGAGCGAGGAGCGCCGACGAGATCTGGATCGCCGGGATGGCCGCTGCCCTGCTCATCACGCCGCTCTCGTGGGTGAACTACCTCGTGCTCGTGCTGCCCGGTCTGATGGTGGTTGTCGACAAGTTCGACCTCCTCGAGGTTCGCGATCGATGGGTCGCGATCGTCCTGGTCGTGGCCCTCGGGTTCTGGGGGCCGATCGTGCTCGGGTCGAAGCTACCGTCGGTGCTGTTGTCATTCATACCCACCTATGGGTTGATCGCGCTGTTCCTCACGGCGATCCGTCGGCCGTGGTCGAAACAGCTGAGCTACCTCTAGGCGAGCTTCGCTCGCCGGTTTTCGGTTTTCGGTAGAGCGCTCGCCTTGTGAATTCGTGGTGGCCGGGCGGCGTTCTGGCTGATGGCCGAGGGCCGAGGCCACCGTTGGTGGGGGCTCCTTGTCGTGGGTCAAGTCACCTTGCTGGGCACCGCCCCCTCCGTCCTCGGCTTCGCCTCGGCCACCTCCCCCAACACTCGCTTCGCTCGCGAGGGGAGGAAGCGGGAACGACCCCCTCCGTCGTCGGGTTCGCCTCGGCCACCTCCCCCAACACTCGCTTCGCTCGCGAGGGGAGGAAACGGGACGACGGGCTCCACCCGCTGATTCTCGGTTCTGGGTTCTCGGTGGGCGCCCCGCGGTCTCAGGCCGATTCAGATAGCGTTCTGGCTGACGACTGACGACTGAAGACTGAAGACTGATGACTGAAGACTGATGACTGCGAGCGCAGCTTGCTGCGTCGTACCGGGAGTGGGATTCGAACCCACACGCCCTTTCGGACAACGGATTTTGAGTCCGTCGCGTCTACCGTTCCGCCATCCCGGCCGGATGCAGGGCAGTATGGTACGACACCGCATGGCAGGACGCATCGAACGAAAGCTCTTCCGCCTGAACGACGAAATCGCCGGGCTCATCGAGGAGGAGCGGCTCATTCTGGAGGAGCTGAGCTATCACCGACACATCGCCGACGATGCCCAACGTGACGCTGCAGTGGGCGATGCCGACGATCGGGCGTTTGCCCGGGAGATCGAGGGCGACGTTCCACGTTTCGAACGTGCCCTGGAAGTGTCACGCGCGTGGCGCGCCGGGCTGGAGGAGAAGCGTGCCGAGCTACTTGCACGATTGGAGAACATCTGATGCCAACCCTCGCGATCGTCGACGGCCACAGCCTGGCGTATCGTGCCTTCTACGCTCTGCCCGAGGACCTCTCTACCTCGTCAGGGCAGCCGACGAACTCGGTGTATGGGTTCACGTCGATGATTCTGAAACTGATGGACGACCACCGTCCCGATGCCTTGGCGGTCGCCTGGGACACTCCGGTGCCCACCTTCCGGAAGGAGGCGTACGAGCCGTACAAGGCGCAACGCACCAAAGCACCGGACACGTTCAGGAGCCAGCTTCCACTGATCAGGGAGGTCGTCGACAGTCTCGGTATCAGCCAGGTCGAGGTCGACGGCTTCGAGGCCGACGACGTGATCGCGACCGTCGCGGCCCGGGCGGAACACGACGGTTGGAGTGTGCTGGTGGTGACCGGTGACAGGGACTCGTTCCAGCTCATCGACGATCAAGTGACGGTCGTGTACACCCGCCGTGGCATCAGCGACATCGTGATGGCGACCGCCGAGTGGGTGGAAGCTCGCTATGGCGTCGCACCGACAGCCTATGTCGACTACGCGGCGCTCCGCGGCGACACCTCCGACAACCTGCCCGGCGTCCCAGGGGTGGGGGAGAAGACCGCGGCGAAGCTCATCGGTCAGTACGGCAACGTGGAGGGGGTGTTCAACCACCTCGATGATCTCACCCCCAAGCTGCGGGAGAACCTCGACACATCGAGAGAGCAGGTGTTCCTGAACCGCCGCCTCATGGAACTGCAGCGTGACGTCACCATCGACGTCGATCTCGACGCGCTCACGACACGCGAGTGGGACAAGGAGCGAGCGCGGCGGCTCTTCGAAAGCCTCGAGTTCAGGGTGTTGTGGGATCGTCTGGTCGGGCAGGACGAGGTCGAACCCGGTGAGCCTCTCGACGTCACGACTCGCACGGTGCTGGATCCCGCCGCGATCGCAACGATCGCGGCGCGATCCCCACTCGTGCTCGAACCCGTCTGGTACGCGGACGACCTCGCGGGGGTGGCGATCGCGGAGGGCGACGACACCGCGGCATTCATACCTTCCGACAAACTCGACGCCCTCGCGTCCGTGCTGGCCGATCCGAACCGGCCGAAGGTGCTCCACGACGCCAAACCGTTCCTCCGATATCTCCTCGGGCGAGGGGTCGGGTTCGATGGACTGACGTTCGACTGCACCATCGCCGCCTATCTGCTGAACCCTGCATCCCGATCGTTCGACCTCGCCGAGATGGCCGATGCGTTCCTCGGCGTCGAACTGGAGTCTCCCGACGAGCGGGGACAGGGCACCCTCGATTTCGGTGGCGGTCCGAACATCGACATCGCCGGAACGAGGGCGGTCGCGGTCTCCAAGCTCGCCGTCGTACTTGAGGAACAGATCGGTTCGGAGCGGGACCTGTTCGACAGGTTCGAACTGCCGCTGGTCGGTGTGCTGGCCCGGATGGAGGCCATCGGAATCCTCATCGATCGCGGCTATCTGGAGGGACTCGGCACCGACATCAGGGCACAGCTTGCCGATCTCGAGAAGGAGATCTACGACGCCGCAGGCGGTGTGTTCAACATCAACTCAACTGCGCAGCTCAGCACGGTGCTGTTCGAGGATCTCGGGCTTCCGGTGTTGCGCAAGACTCCGAAAGGGGCGCCGTCGACGGACCATGGGGTACTCGTCAAGCTCGCAGAAGCTCACCCGATGGTCGCCATGCTGCTGAAGTACAGGGAGCTCGAGAAGCTGCGGTCAACCTACATCGAAGGGTACCTTCCGCTCATCACGGCGGATGGGCGGATCCACACTCGGTTCAACCAGACCGCCGCTGCAACCGGACGGCTGTCGTCCGACAACCCGAATCTGCAGAACATCCCTGTCCGATCGGAAACGGGCCGGACGATCCGTCGAGCCTTCATTGCCGAACCGGGCTGGCAGTTCGTGGTGGCCGACTACTCGCAGATCGAACTTCGCGTGCTTGCCCACCTGAGCCTCGACCCGGGACTGATCGACGCGTTCGAAGGTGAGAGTGCCGACATCCATACAGAGACCGCGGCGAGAGTCTTCGGCGTAGATCCGGCGAACGTGACCGGGGAGATGCGTCGGAGGGCGAAAGCGATCAACTTCGGACTCCTGTACGGCATGGAGGCCTATGGTCTCGCCGAACGCCTCGAGATCTCTCGAGAAGAGGCGGCCCAGCACATTGGTGAGTACTTCGCTCAGTTCCCGAACGTGAAGGACTACCTCGCATCGGTCGTGTCGGAGGCTCGCTCGAGGGGATACACGGAGACGATGTTCGGGCGACGCCGCTACCTTCCCGAGCTGTCGAGCGACAACTACCGGATCCGCCAGATGGGGGAGCGGATGGCTTTGAACGCCCCGGTTCAAGGGTCGGCGGCCGACATCATCAAGAAGGCGATGATCGACCTCGACCAGGTACTCGAACCGCTGCAGGCCCGCATGCTCCTCCAGATTCACGACGAGCTGGTGATCGAGACGCCGCCCGAGGAACAGGAAAGGGCGACACGCCTCCTTCGGGACACCATGGAGCACGTTGCCGAACTTCGGGTGCCCTTGAAGGTGGACATTGCCTCCGCGTCGAACCTGGCCGACTGCAAAGCCTGACCGGGTGCCCGTTCGATGCGCCGATCTGTCCGGCGACAGTATCAGGAGGTCCAGGATTGCCCTGCGAGGAACCCTTGGACTTCTTCGACGGGTCGTACGGAGCGTTCCCCTGTGGCTCGGTTGGTCACCTCGACACCACCTGCAGCGAGTGATCGGGGACTGACGGTGAGGATCCACGGCATACCGAGCAGTTCGGCGTCGGTGAGCTTGACCCCCGGGGACTCGTCCCGGTCGTCATAGAGGATCTCATACTCGGGACCGGTGTCTTCCGTTGCGGTGTAGAGCGCTTCCGCAACCTCGATCACCCGTTCGTCGCGGCCCCCGCCAAGGGTGACGAGGTGAGCTCGGTAGGGAGCGACCTCGGCCGGCCATGCGATCCCCTTGTCGTCATGGTGAGCCTCGACGACGCAGGCGACACTGCGGCCGAGCCCGATCCCATACGAACCCATGACGATCGGGTGGCGCTCGCCATCCTCGTCCAGGTAGTCCGCGCCCAGCGCCTCCGTGTACTTCGTTCCGAGCTTGAAGATGTTTCCAACTTCGATGCCGTTGCGCAGTATCACCTCGCTACCGCACGAGGGGCATGGATCGCCTTCTCTGACGTTGCTGATGTCGGCGATCACGTCCGGCCCGTAATCGCGGGGCACGTTGACATTGAGGAGGTGGTAGCCGGGACGATTGGCGCCCGCGACCAGGTTGGGGGAGTGGGAGGCGAGTTCGTCTACGACGACCACTGCGTCGCGAGCGCCGATGGGTGATCCGTACCCCGCCTCCATCCCGTGAGCCTTGATCTCGTCGATCTGTGCAGGTCGCAGCCCTCCGATCGCCTCGATCGCGTTGACCAGCTTCGTCTCGTTCACCTCGAAGTCGCCACGGACGATCGCCACTACGAACCGGCCATCTCCGGTGACGAAGAACGTCGCCTTGGCCGTCCGGCTGGCCGGTACATCCAGGAACGAGGCGAGAGCGTCGATCGTCGTAGCGTCCGGTGTCTCCACCTCTTCGATCGGAAGGAGTTCTTCGGCGTCCGGCGGCCTCGTCGTGGTGGGGGCGACCTGTCGGTTGGCCGCGAAGTCGCACGACTCACAGATCACGAGCACGTCTTCGCCCGCAGGGTTGAGCACCATGAACTCGTGTGCCAGCGACCCACCCATCATTCCGACATCCGAGCTGACGGCGATCGCGTTCAGACCGATCCGCTCGAAGATCCTCGAGTACGCACGGTGGTGTGCCCAGTAGGCCTCGTCGAGTCCGGCCTCGTCCCTGTCACAGCTGTAGCTGTCTTTCATGACGAACTCCCGAACCCGGATGAGGCCGCCTCGTGATCGAGGCTCGTCCCTGAACTTCGTCTGGAAGTGATACACGATGAGTGGGAGCTGCCGGTAGCTGTGCACGATGTCCCGCAAGAGATCGGCGACCACCTCCTCGTGGGTCATCGCGAGCACCATGTCCCGTCCACTACGATCCTCGAACCGGGCCATCTCGGGGCCGATGGCGTCATAACGTCCCGTCTCTCTCCAGAGGTCGGCCGGGTGGACAACCGGCATCTCCATCTCCTGGCCACCGATGGCGTTCAGCTCCTCTCGGATGACTTGTTCGACCCTCTTGGTGACCCGGAACCCGAGCGGAAGCAACGAGTAGATGCCGGCGCCCAGCCGGCGCACATAGCCGGCCCGGACGAGCAGCCGATGCGAGGGCATGTCCGCATCGGAGGGGTCGTCGCGGAGAGTGATGAAGAAGAGCTGAGAGAGACGCATGGGAGAAGAGGATAGGCGAGCCGAGCTTCGCTCGGCGTTATTATCGGTTCTGGGTTCTGGGTTCTGAGTTCTCAGTGGGAGCGCAGCCGCATCCGCTTGCAGACCGTAGGGCGCCTGGTTCCCTCAAGCGAACGAAGCGAGTGTTGGGCAGATCCTGCGGAGCGTGGGAGGGGGCTCTCTTGGGCTTCGAGCGTGCTTCCTACCGAAAACCGATGAGCGAGAGCCGACAACCACGTACTGCGGGCGAAGCCCGCCGACGCCTGTTCTTTGGGTGGGGGGAGGCCATCCGTGCTAACCTTTTTGTGCCTTCGGGAGTCCCCGGAGAGCCATTCCATGAGGAGCACACAACACACATGACCAACGAGCACGAGTCCGCGCCCACAACGGACCCGATTCCGAGCGCCGCTGCGGCGGACGAAGAAATAGCCATCGACATACCCGAGGCGGACGCCCAGGAAGCGCAGACAGCCGAAGAGGCTGCCAGAGAGGCGGTTCAGGAGACGACGGTTGGGGCGTTGGCGGAGGAAACCCTCGCAGCGGCCGGAGATACGAGCGACGCAGCGATCGAAGAGGTCGCGGAAGAAGCGCCGGAAGTCACTGCGGAAGCGGAAGAGGCGCCGGAAGTCACTGCGGAAGCGGAAGAGGCGCCGGAAGTCACTCCGGTTGCCGTCGACGAGCCGGAAGCCGTTCCGGTCGAGGTCGACGCCGGTATCAAAGCGCTCGCGGAGCGACCAGCGATCGTCGCGAGAGACGTCAGCGACTTGCCGGATGACCTGGACTTCGGAGCGGCGATCGAAGCCACTGTGGTGGAGTTCCAGGAGGGCGACATCGTAGAGGGCATCGTTGCGAGCATCGACCAAGACGGCGTGCTCGTCGATGTGGGGTACAAGTCCGAGGGTCTGATCCCGCTGCGGGAGCTGTCGATCCGTCGAGGTGTCGATCCGAACGTCATCGTGAAGGTGGGAGATCGTATCGAGGCGCTCGTGCTCGACAAGGAAGACGACGAAGGTCGTCTGATCCTCTCCAAGAAGCGGGCAATGTACGAGCGGGCGTGGGGGAAGATCCAGACCATCTACGCGGAAGGCGGCATGGTCTCCGGCCCGGTCATCGAAGTCGTCAAGGGCGGTCTGATCGTCGATATCGGTTTGCGAGGGTTCCTTCCCGCGTCGCTCGTCGAGCTGAGGCGTGTCCGGGATCTCCAGCCGTACATCGGCCAGAACATCGATGCGAAGGTCATCGAACTCGATCGAAACCGCAACAATGTCGTGCTGTCGCGTCGGGCGTTCCTCGAAGAGCAACAGGCCGAAGAGCGGCAGGCATTTCTCGATGACCTCGCCGTAGGAGAAAGTCGGAAGGGTGTCGTATCGTCCGTCGTCAACTTCGGTGCATTCGTCGACTTGGGCGGCATGGATGGTCTGGTGCACGTCTCGGAGTTGTCCTATCAGCACGTCAACCACCCGTCCGAAGTGGTCAAGGTCGGTGACGAAGTCACCGTCAAGGTGCTCGAGGTCGATCTCGATCGTGAGCGCATTTCGCTGTCGATGAAGCAGACCCAGGACGACCCTTGGGAGCAGTTCTCGAGCGAGCACGAAGTCGGCGACGTCGTCGACGGTGTGGTGACCAAGACCGTGCCGTTCGGTGCGTTCATCTCGGTGGGTGACGGCGTAGAGGGCCTCGTGCACGTATCGGAGATAGCGATGCACAGGGTCGAGTCGCCGGAGTTGGAACTGTCTATCGGACAGCCGGTGAAGGTGAAAGTCACCGAGATGGAGATGGACCGTCGCAGGGTGAGTTTGTCCATGAAACAAGCGATGCCCGAGTGGAGGGATCGTGGGGAAGAGGCACCCCGCCCACAGCGACCACGTCCGCAGCAGCCGAGGGTGCGCGAGTTCGAGCGCGAGCGTCCGGACCAACCGGAACGTGAGCAGACGTTCGATGTGGACGCGTCTCTCGAAGCTATTCTTCAAGAACTTAAAGAGCGAGGGATCGGGCGCCGATAGTCTCGTCGGACCTCTTGACAGCGATCAGGCCTGTGCCAGGCTTGTGATCTGGTTGGGAGGGCGGCGAATGTCGCGCAAATCACAAACGAGGTTGTAGGCTCCTACGCGGATCGGTCAACGCTGACGCGCATTCCGAATACGCAGTGGACCGAAGGAGAGTCGATGGGTAGACGCACCTTGGTGCTGATCGTGGCGCTGTTGCTCGCAGCTGTCGCGGCGTATGCACTGTGGCAGTTCATGAGCAACGTCCAGTCGGAGGCGGAAGCGAAATTGGAATACCGTACGGTCTACCGCGCGGTCGATCCCATCGCCGAGGGTACCGAGGGTTCCCTCATCCTCTCTCAGGAACGGGCCCAAGAGAGTAAGGAAGAGACGCAGTTCCTGCCTTCCAACTCGGTCGGTTCCGCCGAAGAGCTCCAGCAGGTTCTCTCCGGTCGAGTCGCCGCGGGGCCTATTTCGCAGGGTCAGATCTTGACCACGGATCAGTGGGTGGCACTCACCGCGCAGATCAAGCCACTCGCCGAACGCATTCCGGAAGGCAAACAGGCGATCACCGTTTCGGTTGACTCGGTCCGTGGCGTGAACGGATTCATCGAGCCGGGTGACCGCGTCAACTTGATCGTGACGCTTCAGTCGGTCGTTTCCGACTTCGCCCAGCAGTCGGTCAACTCGGGGACGCCTCTCACCGCCGAGGAGCTCGCAGCGATCGAGCAACAGATCAATACGGGCACCATCAGCCGGTTCGTCATGCAAGGGCTCCCGGTCCTCGCTGTTGGAAGCGAGATCAGAGCCGATGAGAACGTCGAACAGAACGTGACGGTCACGACCGTCGCCACGGGAGAAGGTGGCGACCAGACTCAGAACCAGCAACGCGGTGTCCTGACCCTGGAGGTGACTCCGGAGGAAGCAGAACGCCTCGTGTTCACGTTCGAGAACGGAAGCGTGTGGCTCACCCTCGTCCCGGCGGACTTCGTTCCGGTTCCGACCACTGGGGTGACGAGAGACGACCTGTTTGGGGCGCAGGGTGGCACGAACTGAGTTCGACGGTAGCGGCATCCTCGTCATCGACGAGGACAAGGAGTTCCTCGCCGACGCGAAACGCCTGTTCGAAGGCGGGGTAGCCACTGCTGAGTCACTTGCGGATGCCCAGCGCGCCTTAGAGGGCGACGACATCGATCTGGTCTTGTTGGGACCTTCGTTTGCGAACGAGGGCGGGGTACGGGACGCCTCGTTCCTCGTCGAGGAGGATCCCGACCTCGCGGTCGTGGTCGTTGCCGGCGCCGTGGGCTCTGGGCTGCTTCGAGCGGCCCTTCGAGCAGGTTTTGTCGATGTGATCGAGGCGCCGCTCGACGCCGCGAAGGTCGCTGAGGTGATGGGCCATGCCGAGCGTCTGACGAGGCGCCGTGGCGCTCCGGCTGGACCCGTCGAGCCGTTCGCCGCACCCCATCGGGAGGCTCATGTCGTCACGATCATGTCGGCGAAAGGCGGCAATGGCAAGACCGTGACGGCAACGAACCTCGCCCTCTTGCTCGCCAAGGCTCACGATCCGTCGAGGGTGTGCATCGTCGACGCCGACCTGCAATTCGGTGACGTGTGCCTGGTGCTTCAACTCGAACCGAGACTCACGATCGTGAACGCAGCCCATGAGATCGCCAACCTCGACGAGTCGTTGCTCGAGTCGATTCTCACCAAGCACCCGTCTGGGGTGAGCGTGCTGGCCTCGCCGCTCGAACCTGCTTTCGCGGACGAAGTGAGCACGGCGGCGATGACCGAGATCATCGGCCGGCTGCGTCACATGTTCGACTACATCGTCATCGACACCGCCTCCCTGCTCGACGAGTTGTTGCTTTCGTTGCTGGAGCGATCCGACCAGGTGCTGTGTGTTGTGGACATGGACCTTCCGAGTGTGAAGAACGCCAAACTCGCACTCGAGACGCTCCGTCTCCTGAAGTTTCCCTCCGGGAAGATCCAGCTCGTCCTGAATCGGAGCAACGCAAGGGCTCGGCTCGATGAGGGAGAGATCGAGCAGTCGCTGAAGATGAAGATCTCGGCCGCGATCCCCTCGGATGGGATGGTGCCGGCCTCTGTGAACGAGGGCAGGCCGGTCGTCGAGTCCGCACCGAGGTCCAAGGTTGCAAAGGGTTTTGAGTCGGTTTTGAAGCTCGTCCTCGGCAACGAAATGAGTCATTCAGATCGTGCCGGGAAGCGCCGATGGTTGTAGACGAGAGCTGATAGGTTAGCGGAGGGGCATCTCCGCCAAAGGAAGGCGAGCATCATGGCATCACTGTCTGAACGGGTCGCAGCCGCGAAGACGTCTGAGATCGGCTACGACGCCAAGCGCGAGGCGATGTTCCGCGAGTTGCGCGGCCGTCTCCACTTCAAGGTCGTGGAGGAACTCGGGCCGACACTGTACGACCGCCAGATGAGCGATGCCGAGCTGAGGCTGCGTGTCACGGAGATGCTCGAGTGGGCGTTCAGCCAGGAGGACAGCGTCGGTCTGTCTAGGGCCGAGAAGACCCAGCTTCTCAACGAGATCACCAACGATGTGCTCGGGTACGGACCGATCGACCCGCTGTTGAACGATCCGGATGTCACAGAGATCATGGTCAACGGTCCTTATCAGGTGTTCGTCGAGCGTCACGGCAAGCTCTCACTCGCCGATGTCCGTTTCGTCGACGATGTCCACCTGCGCCGCATCATCGACAAGATCGTCGGGGACATCGGCCGTCGTATCGACGAGGCGACACCGATGGTGGATGCCCGGCTGCCCGATGGCTCTCGTGTGAACGCAGTCGTCCATCCGCTTGCGATCGGCGGTCCCTTCCTGACCATCAGAAAGTTCGCGGTCGACCCCTACACGGAGAAGGACCTCATCAACTTCGGGACCCTGTCCGAGCGGGTTGCGAGGTTCATCGATTCGTGCGTGAGGGGTCGTCTCAACATCATCATCAGCGGTGGTACCGGTTCGGGAAAGACCACCACGCTCAACGTCCTGTCGACCTATCTGCCCATGGACGAACGGATCGTGACGATCGAAGACGCGGCGGAGCTTCAGCTGCGTCAGGAGCATGTTCTCACTCTGGAGTCCCGTCCGGCGAACATCGAGGGCAAGGGCCAGGTGACGATCCGGGATCTCGTGCGGAACTCGTTGCGTATGCGCCCCGACCGCATCGTCGTCGGTGAGGCCCGAGGCGGTGAAGCGCTCGACATGCTCCAGGCGATGAACACCGGTCACGATGGCTCGCTGACCACCATCCACTCGAACTCACCACGAGACACGTTGTCTCGTATCGAGACGATGGTGCTGATGGCCGGATTCGACCTCCCGGTGCGTGCGATCCGTGAGCAGGTCGCATCCGCCGTCGATCTGATCGTGCACCAGACTCGTTTGCGGGACGGCACTCGGCGCATCACGCACATCACCGAGGTTGAAGGTATGGAAGGTGACATCATCACCCTCCAGGACCTGTTCCTGTTCGACTTCGGCATGGGCGTCGACGAGAGCGGCCGCTACCTCGGCCGACTCAAAGCGACCGGGATCAGGCCGGGCTTCTCCGGTCACCTCCAGGATCTCGGCATCAAGCTGCCAGGCGACATGTTCGATCCTGAGCCGTTCGCGCGGCGCGAAGGTCAGTACTCACGGTGAGACTCCGGTCAGCGCTCGTCCTCGTTCTCACCCTCGTACTCGTCGGGGGTGCGAGCCTCGTTGCCGGAGCACAGACGTCCGGTTCGAGTATCGACATCTCCGACGTGACGATCACCCGCTATCCGCGCGTGCAGGCGGTGGTGGAGTTTCGCAACCTGCAGCAACAGCTCGATCCGACGCAGCTCCAAGTCACCGAGAACGGCACACCGGTGCAGGATCTCGAAGTGGAGACCATTGCCGAGTCGGTCGTGCCTGTCGGCATCGTTCTCGTGATTGACGCGTCGGGATCGATGGCGGGCGCCCCGATCGACGCGGCGAAGCGGGCTGCACTGTCGTTCATCGACCAGAAGCGAGATCAGGACTTCATCGCGCTGGTGACGTTCGCGGATGACGTGCAGGTGTTGTCGGGGTTCACGAGTTCGAAGACGGCGTTGACGAATCGAGTCAACGACATCGCACCTGGGGGTGAGACGGCGTTCTACGACGGCGTCGTTCGCAGCTCCGAACTGTTCGGCGGTGACGCAGCACGTCTCGAGCCGAACATGATCGTTCTCACGGACGGCGCGGATACGGTCAGCACGGCGACGATTGCCGATGCCATTCAGGCGACCGAGTCGATCCGAGTGTTTGGTGTTGCACTCGAGTCGCCCGATTTCAACCCGACCGACCTCGAGCAACTCTCCTCTGCATCGGGCGGCCTGTTCCTGTCCACGCCGGATCCGGCACAGTTGAGCGGTCTCTACGACCAGATCAAGCGGGAGTTGGACAACAAGATCGTCGTCCGCTTCACCGCCACCCAGAGCGACGCAGGACCCCTCGACATAGGCGTCACCTATGCCGGTCAGACCGCGACCAGCGCGGTGGACGTCCCCGGGTTCATCAAAGAGACGTCGACCACCGTCACGACCGTGCCGACGACGTTCGCCGAGCCGGCACCGATCACTCCGACCAACGAGTCGCCACTACCGATTTCGACGCTCGCACTGATCGGTCCGGTCGCCGTTGGGGTTGGCTTGCTCCTCTTCATCTTCATCCTCGCCGGACCACGCGGGGAGGAAGGCACCTCTACGATCCAGCGGCGCCTGCGTTCCTATGGGACGCAGGAAGCGAAGGCAAAGGGCGAGGGAGGTGTGCTGCGCAGGATCTTCGGCGGTGTCTCACGAGGCGCCGAGGAGGCGGTCCGCCGGAGGGGGCTGCTCAACGGTATCAACGGAGCGCTGGAACAGGCGAACATACCTCTGAAGGCGGGCGAGGCGATCGCCGCGGCGCTCGGTCTCAGCATCCTGGCCGGTGCCATCGCAGGGGTCTACTGGAGGAGCTTCGTCGCGGCCGGAGTGGCCTTTGTCGTGGCAGTGTTGTTCGTTCTGCTGCTCATTCAGTTCGCAGGAGGCCGGGAGAAACGTGTGTTCGAGTCCCAGCTTCCAGACACGCTGACGTTGCTGTCGACGTCGCTGCGAGCCGGCTACTCGCTGCTTCAGGCGGTTGAGGCTGTCGCCAGTGAGGCGCCACAGCCGACGTCGCGAGAGTTCGGTCGGGCGATGGCGGAGGCTCGGCTCGGGGTCAGCGTCGTGGAGGCCATGCAGGGAATCTCCAACCGGATGCAGTCCGAGGACTTCTCGTGGGCGGTCATGGCGATCGAGATCCAGAGGGAAGTTGGCGGCAACCTCGCCGAAGTACTCCAGACCGTGGCTGACACGATGCGTCAGCGCAACCGGCTTCGTGGCGAGATCAAGGCGCTCACCGCAGAAGGCCGAATCTCGGCGATCATCCTCGGTGCCTTGCCGTTCGTCTTGTTCGCTTTTCTGTTCGCCACCAACCGTGACTACCTGGAACCGCTTCTTACGAGGACCTCAGGCATCATTGCAATGGTGGTGGGGCTCGTGCTGATGGCGGCCGGCTGGTGGTGGCTCAAGAAGATCGTGGACATCGAGGTGTAGATGGACTGGAAGCTCTTCTCTGCGGTGTCGATGTTCGTGGCGGTCACCGGGTTCGTCGCGTGGGTCGGCTTCGGGATCATCCGTGCCCGGAAGGCGGCGACGGACCGCCTGGCCGTGTACGGATCGGCCGACTTCATGCGTGAGGAAACGCTCAAACGGTCGCTCTCCGAACGGGCAGTCGCGCCCATCTTCATCGGAGTCGGTAAGCGACTGGCCCGATTCACACCTGCCGGCTGGATGGGAAAGACCAACCACCGGCTGCTTCTCGCGGGCAGCCCGGGCACACTCGACGCCAACGCGTGGGCGGTCATCAAGCTGCTTTCGGTTGCGGTCGCTGCGGTGTTGTGGTTCCTGATTCAGGTCGGGTCGGACGCCCAGACGAAGCTGATCTCGCTTGTGTTGCTCGGCATCCTGGGATTCTTCGGGCCAGATGTGTGGATCTCCAGGCGCATCCAGGAGCGCCGGTCGTCCATGCAGAAGGCACTCCCGGACGTGCTGGACCTGCTGGTGATCAGCGTCGAGGCGGGTCTTGGCTTCGACTCTGCACTTGCCCGAGTCGTCGCTACCGTGCCCGGGCCGTTGTCGGAGGAGTTCTTCCGGATGCTCCAGGAGACTCGGGTCGGTGTGTCTCGTCGTGATGCGATGCGGCACCTGAACGAGCGTACCGACGTCGACGAGCTTCGTTCCTTCCTGCTCGCCATGATGCAGGCCGAGGCATTCGGTGTGTCGATTGCCCAGGTGTTGCGGGTCCAGGCGGATGAGATGCGGGTGAAGAGGCGCCAGCGGGCCCAGGAGAAGGCGTTTGCCGCTCCCGTGAAGCTGGTGTTCCCGCTGGTGTTCTGTATCTTCCCGTCGCTGTTCGTCGTGCTGCTGGGACCTGCCGCGATTCAGATCTACGAGACCTTCACCGGCCTCTGAGCCGCACGTGGAGACCGTCGAACGCTGGTGGAGGAGGCTGACCCCCCGCCACCTGATCTTGATCGTTCCATGGATTGGCATCGTCATCGCTGCCGCCAAGCCCGTGCAGGACAACTCGTTCCTGTGGCACGTGCGAGCGGGGGCGCTCCAGCTCGATCTGGGTCATGTGCTGACCACCGATCCGTTCTCGTTCACGATGCAGGGTGCCCCGTGGCGGACGCAGTCGTGGTTGATCGAGCTGGTCTATGGCCTGCTCGAGCGATGGACGGGCGGCCTTGGCTGGGTTCGGTTCGAACTGGTGGTGGTTGCCGGCTTGACCTATGTGCTGCTGGCGTTGTTGATGTACCGGAAGAGTCGCAATGTGCTGGCGACCGGCGTGCTGATGGCCGTGTTCACGTGGCTGGCGGTGGCGTTCGAGGTGCCTCGACCGGCGCTGTTCGCCGGGCTGTTCCTCGTGATGCTGATCTCGATGCTGGACGTGAATCTGCTGTGGCCGGTTCCGCTGCTCATGTGGGTGTGGGCGGCGATTCACGGGACGTGGGTGCTGGGGTTGGGATACCTCGTGCTGCACTCGTTGTTCACTCGCCGGCCGATTCGTAGGGCGGTCCCGACACTGGGGGTGTCGCTGCTCGCAGTGACGGTGACTGCCCACGGGTTCGGCGTGTGGCAGATCCTCTGGGACTTCTTCCGGAACCGAGGGGCGCTGTCCTACATGCAGGAGTGGTCGCTTCCGAACGTCTTGTCGATTCAGATACTGCCGTACGTCGCCATCTTCCTGCTGCTGATGGTTGCGGCGGTCGCCGGCAAGCTCGACATGCGTTCGTTGTGGGTGGTCGTCCCGTTCTTCGTCTTTGGCCTGTCGGCGCGGCGAGCTCTGTTTCCGTCCATGCTGGTGCTGCTTCCCTACGCCGTGTTGGGATGGCCCGAACGGTGGCGGTGGCATCCCCGCACTCCGACATCGAGAGAGGCCAAGCTGAACGTGGTCATCGCCGCACTTCTCGTGGTCGTGCCAATCGGTGTGCTGTGGACCGCCGAAACCGGGATCGACATGAAGCGGTTCCCTGTCACGGCGGCGCGATACCTGGAACCGGGGCGAGTGTTCACCGACGATGGCACAGGCGGGTACCTGATCTACGCCGAGTGGCCGGATCGGAAGGTGTTCATCGACGACAGGGTGGAGTTGTATGGGGAGCTCATGGGCACGTTCATCGCGGCGCGCGCCGGAAAACCCGAGTGGCGGGACGTGTTCGAGGAGTATGGGATCGAGCAGGCGCTTCTGAGCGAGAGCGATGATCTCACGACGGCATTGCGACAGGCGGGATGGATCCTTCGCTACCAGGAGCCCGGAGGCTGGGTGGTGCTTCTATCGCCGTGAAGTCTACGGGTGGGCCAGCGACTGACCGATCTCGCTCCAGAGCTGCGAGTGCTGCACGCCGGCGAACTTGACGGCGATCAGGGCGACGATCGCGATCAGGACCACCAGGAACGCCCACTCCATGAGTGCTGCACCTCGTTCTTCGTGTATCCAGCCCATACGTACCTCATCCTCTCAGACTGCGGTCACAATATCACGCGGAGTGGTTGCCCGCCATGGGCCCGACGTCTCATGTCAAGTGCTCAGGGAGGCTCCTGCTTCAGCCGTTGGCGATCGACTTCCCGATAGTGTCGAACGACTTGGAAACCTGCTTGCCGGCGTACTTGACCGCGAGGAATGCAACAAGGGCAATCAGGACGACAAGGAGGGCGTACTCGACCATGCTTGCGCCACGGTCATCATTCATGGCTGCCCAACGGTTTTGGGCGGCAATCCACAGTGTCAGCATCGTTCTGGCCTCCTAGAGGGTAGTGGTCGGAAGTTACCACAGAGCGTGGTCGTGGAGCCATGGGTCGTGCGGATCAATTCCACGCGAAGAACGGGCCCCCGAGGGAGCCCGTTCTTCTCTAGGGATTCGTCCGGCCCTAGGCGCCGGCCAGTGACTTTCCGACCGTGTCGAACGTCTTGGAGACCTGCTTACCTGCGAACTTGATTGCGACGATGGCGATAATGGCGATGAGTACGACCAAGAGCGCGTACTCGACCATGCTTGCGCCACGGTCATCCTTCATGGCTGCCCAGTGGTTCTGGGCGGCAATCCACAATGTCAACATCGTCGTGTCCCTCCTTTGGAACGCTTTAGCGGGCCCCAAAGTACCACAGAGCGTGGTTGCACCGCTATGGGTCGCGAGACCTATTCGCTAGCGACGTGGCGCGATCCCCAACCGGATCGCCTCGACAGCGGCCTGTGCGCGGTCTTCGATGGCGAGCTTCTCGAAGATCGACGCGAGGTGGTTCTTGACCGTCTTCGGCGAGATGAACAGGCGTGTCGCAAGCTCATCGGTTGCGGTGATCCCTTGACCGAGAAGGGCCAGGATCTCCCGCTCCCGAGTGGTGAGCAGCGCAGCACCGGGATCGAGGACCGGGTCCCGGTACTTGTCGAGGACACCACGGAGCGTGGCGGTATCGACGAAGCGGACACCGTCGTGGGCGGCCCGGATCGCGGCTGCGAGATCAGAGAGCGGTGCGCTCTTCGAGAGAAACCCTGCCGCGCCGGCGGCGACGACGTCTGCTCTGTGTCGGTCATCCGCGTGCATCGTGACAACGATGGTCGGAATCCGGCCGCGTAACGCGCGAAGTGTTTTGAGCCCGTCGACGCCCGGCATCTCGAGATCGATGAGGAGCACGTCGGGAGGGGCGTCTTTGATGGCCTCGAGCAGCGATGCTCCGTCGCGAGCGACCGCCCCGACTCGGATATCTGGAAGGCTACCGAGCGCCTCGGCGAGGCCGTCGGCGAAGAGGCGGTGGTCATCGGCGATGGCAATAGAGATCATTCGGGTCCCCAGGCTACCGTGACCGTCGTTCCACGGCTGGTGCTCGAGATGTTGAGTGCCGCGCCGATTCGCTCCGCCCGCTCTTCCATGCCCACAAGTCCGAAGCGACCCTTCGGAACTGCCGAGCGTTCGAACCCGCGGCCGTCGTCGAACACGGTGACTCTTCCTTCGTCGAAGTCGGAGGAGCCGTGAACCACGATGGACGTCGCGCTTGCATGGTTGATCGCATTGCGAAGCGCCTCCGCGATGATCCCCGCCAGTTCGCCGGCGATCGACGGCCGGGGCGGTCGGCGTTCCCGCAGGCGATTGTCGATGGCTGGTCCGCCTCGAGGCACGTCCCCGGCGATGCGGGAGACGACCTCTTGAAGGCTGGGCTGAGGGCTCATGCGGAGGTCCGCGACGGTGGAGCGAACGTCTTCGACAATGCCCGTGACCGACTCACGGAGCTGGTGGAGGTGATCCGCAAGGTCGGGGTCGGCGGGATGTCGCAGGAGGGCGAGGTCGACGGCTAGGCCGAGCGAGGCGAGTGACGGACCGATCTCGTCGTGGAGGTCTCTGGCGAGCCGGTGGCGCTCCTCGCGGACGGCTCGTTGGGCGATGTCTTGGAGGAGGAGAATGTTGGCGAACGCGAGTGATACGGGTTCGATCGTCTCTTTGGCGAGGGTCAGCTGGCGGTCGCTCAGGTCGTCGATTGTGAACACAGTCACGAAGCCGACCTGGCGATCACCAACGGCTAGGGGCAGTGTGGTGGCACGCGTGGTGTCGGTCTGATGCCCGGCCCTGGCGACCACGATCGGTCCGCTGGCTCCTGTGAGGGCGACCACGCCTCCTTCGAGGTGCATCAGGTCGGTGAGCTCTTCGAGG
>Ga0315556_1000358_pt1 | contig 27849 bp, 28 predicted proteins | sample SalMarSW160310MG_FD_202112 | JGI IMG/M metagenome (GOLD analysis project Ga0315556, IMG submission 202112) | Salt marsh sediment microbial communities from the Plum Island Ecosystem LTER, Massachusetts, United States - Salt Marsh Sediment SW1603-10 ...
AATTTATTGGCCGGAATACAGATTGCCATTGCACAGCCCATTCGCCTGGATGATGTAGTGATTGTCGAAAATGAATGGGGGTGGATAGAAGAGATTACCCTGACCTATGTGGTCATGCGTGTCTGGGATTTGCGAAGACTGATTATTCCGATTTCCTATTTCATTGAAAAGCCATTCCAGAACTGGACCCGGATTTCCGCCGACCTGCTGGGAACAGTCTATCTCTATGCGGATTATACTATCCCGGTTGAGGCTGTGCGCCAGGAGTTGACCCGCATACTGGAAAAGAGTCAGTATTGGGATGGTAAGGTAAATAGTATGCAGATGACAAATTCCACGGAACGAACGGTGGAACTACGTGCCCTGATGAGTGCTGCCGATTCTCCCACACTCTGGAATCTTCGTTGTGAAGTTCGGGAGAAACTGCTGAGATTTATACAGAAGGAATATCCGACCTGCCTGCCGCAGATGCGGATTGGGCTGGAACGGGATGAGATTAATCGGAATTCCTCTGCGCCAAGACCGGAGAAACAAAACTCGTAATCCTCTGCCCCCTTGATTCCCATTTGCCTCGCCACTCCCGGAATCTTCAGCTTTTGTTCCTGGTCGAATCGCTTCCTTTCACGCCCCGTCTTTGTGGCGGATTCACAGCCAGTATTGCAGTAGGCTTTTCCATAACACTTCCTTCTTTCATTCACCTGGCGAAAGTGTTACACTCTTTTTATCTGTTTTGTACCGATTCTTAGTAGCAGAAACAGGTTGCCTGTCGATCGTACAGGATTTTTTGACCTGAATAACCGAGATGGAGAGGGGATGCATGATGCCGAATAAATCCAAGACAGATCCCTTTTTTCTCAAAGATTGTGCCTTGATCGCGATTGCGACGGGCAAAAAGGCTCAGAATCTGAGAGAACTGCGAGAACATATCCGAAACATAGACCTCAACAGCTTTTATTACCATTTCTGGGGAGGATTGCTCAGACCGCGTTTCGATAATCCGGAATACCACAACGATTTTGCCATATGGGTCGCTCACGCTCTCCATAACCGTCTGGTTGCAGAACGTCTGGCTGTCATAGACCCGATGGCCTATGAAAGACTAGAAGACTTAAGGAGCGAGTTGATAGAGGTCATAGAGGAATGCCTTGATGAGATCCAGTTTCCCACCTGGGCCGGAAGAGATGATCAATTTGAATTCGTCCGATCCCAGATTGTTATTTTTAACACGAATATCACCATTACCCATCCGCAGGAACTGTTGCATGTTGTCCCTCGGATGTCTGTCGGGAGCATTTTTTATCATTTCATAGACGGGCGACGCCGCAACAAGAATTCACTCGATGATTTCCGAAACTGGTTAATGAATTTCGGTGATGAATATGCTGAATTGGGTCAAAGTATCGGAGAAATATGTCCGTACTTCGCCCCCCTCAGAGAACTGCAGAAGGAACTCATTGAAGTTTGCAGAAGTCATTTTTGATGGAACCCTGAGGAGTCCATCTTTTCTTCCATGGCGGAGCGATGCGTCATCCCCGCCCCGTCGTACGGCATGGGAATGTTGCTAGGTGTCCTTTTGGCGCGACATGAAGCTCCCGGAATTGGAAGGAGTTTCCACATCCCGCATTCAACTGGGCAAACCAATGGGCCGTACGTCCGAGCAGACGCCGTTCTTCAAGTTGTTCAGGAGCTGCACCGTATTGTGTGGGGGTGTGGAGGGGGCAGTTGCGGCTCTTCCGCTCCCGGAAGGTTGCCGAGCCAGCGGTTTAATGAATTTTTGAATCGCCATCGCTTTCAAGGTAAGACGAAAGGAGATGCGAAGTGAATAGAAATAACATGCTCGAAAAATACGCGGAAGTCGCCGGCCGTGATGCCGTAGAGCACTTGCGTCAATTGGCTGGTCCGTTGAATGGACTGCGTCTGGTGCACGTCAATTCCACGCGGACCGGTGGCGGCGTTGCCGAGATATTGCACAAAATGGTTCCACTCATGCAGGAGTTGGGAATCGATATCCGATGGGAAGTCATTACAGGCGAACCTGCTTTTTATGAGTGCACCAAGAGTTTTCATAATGCCATGCAAGGCAATGAAGTGGACATACCCGAGAGATATCTGAAGGTCTATGAGCAAAGCAACCGTGAAACTGCAAAGGTTTTGGAGGAGGTATTGCAGAACGCCGACGTGGTTCTGATCCACGACCCGCAACCCGCTGCGTTGATAGATTCTTTTCCTGACCGCAAGGGAAAATGGGTGTGGCGGTGTCATATCGATGCGAGCAGACCATTCAGGCCTGTCTGGAAATACTTAAGGAACTTTGTATCCAAATATGATGCAAGCATTTTTTCTCTTTCCAATTTTGCCCAGCAGCTGCCGCATCCTGTCTATCTCATAGCGCCGAGCATCGATCCTTTCCACGAAAAGAATGTGGACTTGGATCAAGACGATCTCCATAAAATTTTCGGACGATTTGAAATCGATCCCGAAAGACCGATCATCCTGCAGGTTTCGCGATACGACAGATTCAAGGATCCCATAGGCGTCATCCGTGCCTATAGGGTGGCTAAAGAGTTGATTCCGAATATACAGCTGGTCCTCGCGGGCGGCGGAGCCGCGGATGACCCGGAAGGGGAAGCCGTATTGGATGAAGTCCGGACTTCCGCCAAAGACGATCCGGATATCAAAGTCCTGCTGCTGCCCTCGGACGCCCATCGCACGATCAATGGACTGCAGCGTGTCTCCGACATCGTCATTCAAAAATCTATCAAGGAGGGTTTCGGACTCACCGTAACCGAAGCCCTCTGGAAAGAGAAACCGGTCATCGGCGGTGATACCGGCGGCATCCGTATACAGGTCATTAACCATCACACCGGCTTTCTGGTGAGTTCCCCGGAAGGGGCGGCGCTCCGCATCCGCTATCTGCTGCACAACCGGGGTTTGATGAAAGAAATGGGTAAGAAAGGAAAGGAATTCGTTCGAGAGAATTTCCTCATCACCAGGCATCTGAGGGAATATCTCACACTCATCTACGCGCTCTTAAACAGTAATAAAGACAGGATAGAGCTGAGTTAGTTTGTGGATGGAAACGAGTCAGATCTGTTCCCATTCGAGGAACCATGGAGATATGACAAAAAAAGATAATAAAAAAGCCAGTGATATAGTATTGAATATGTTTTTTTAATGAAAAGGCTTTATTATGAAAATATTGAATAATAATATCAACTTTGACTTATTTTGTGATCAATTCAGTAAGGCGGCTCAAAAAGCATTGCTTTTGGACTACGACGGGACGCTTGCACCGTTCCACACAGAGCCTGACAAGGCCTTCCCCTACCCGGGAGTTCGAGCGATTCTCGGGGAAATCATGAGGGAGACCGACATCCGTGTCGTCATCATCACTGGTAGATGGATAAAGGATTTGATGCCTCTCTTGCAATTGGAGAAACGTCCGGAGATATGGGGGTCCCATGGATTGGAGCGCTTGAAAAGCGGCGGCTCCTATGAACTGGCGCCGATGGATGAGGAGACACTGAACGGCCTGGTAGCCGCCGATGAGTGGATCGATGCGGCAGGCCTCTCGGAGCGTTGTGAGAAAAAGCCGGGCTCCATTGCCATCCACTGGCGGGGGCTTGATGCAGAACGAGTCAAGGACATCAGAGGCCGGGTAGAACCGGAATGGAATTTTATCGCTCAAGGTTGGGGCCTGAGCCTCAAAGAATTTGACGGTGGTCTCGAAATCAGTGTGCCCGGGAGAAACAAAGGAGATGCGGTCAAGACCATACTTACGGAAATGGGGCGGGGCGCACCGGCAGCCTACCTGGGGGATGATTTTACCGACGAAGACGCATTCAAGGCCATAAAGGGAAGAGGGATGGGGATACTGGTTCGAGCACAGTTGAGACCCACGGCTGCGGATATGTGGATTCAGCCCCCCGAGGAACTTCTGCCGTTCCTCTCGAGCATGCTGCCCGGCGACGGGAGAAAATATGATTCACCGAATGGACCGTAATGCACGAATGGCAATAGTCAGGCGTCCGATTTTGCCGCATTAACTGAGGGGCCTTCGGGATCTTTTGGATTTCAAGCGGTTGGTCATTTATCATTGTTCACCCGATAGATTCGACAGGATCAACTGAAGATGAGAGACTTGATTATCGTTTCAAACAGGGGACCTTTTGTTTTTTCAGAGGATTTCATCACAGAAGTCGAGGCATCCTTGAAGAAGGAAATTCGTCCTGAGCCCCCTTCATTTGGAGAAGGAGGCCTCGTGCAAGCCATGGTCGGGCTCTTGAAATCCCGCAAGTGGAACACCACATGGATCGGCGCCTCCATGGGCGATAGGGATATCGATGTTGCAAGGGGGCACTACGCAGGGCTTTTCGAAAGGATAAGAGAAGAAAAATACGCTCCGGATTATTTCCCTTACGTCACCATTGAACCCGACACGAGAATGCATTTTAAGTACAAGGAGTTCGATTTCTACATGAGGTTCGTCTTTTTTGACACGGAGCATATGCACAGTTACTACAATAAGTTTGCAAACGGCTTTCTATGGCCCTTGATGCACCTCACCAGATCGCCTCTGTTCTACAAGAAGGGGAGAACGTTCCCCAGACCCCGATTCCAGAAAAATGATTTTGTCCAATACATCAGCACTAGTGTGACATTCGCCGACACGATTTGGGATGAGATTCGGAAAAGCAGGGTGCGCTGGAAAAAGGGCCATAACATCGTGGTATGGAATCAGGATTACCATCTCATGCGAATCGCCGAGGTCTATAAGTCCCTGATTCAGGAAGAGGGCTTCTCCGAAGAGGAAAGTCAAGAGATCCATATGGGACAGTTCCTCCATACGCCTTACTTCAATATTCATGAAATTCAGGGCCTGATCCGGGAAGACAAAAGAAACAGAGTCAAAGAGCAGGCCTACGATCCCTTTGTTGAAACTCTTGAGACCACACTGAAAAAACTGACGTGGGGTATGCTCTCCAATGATTTCATCGGCTTTCAGACAAGAGAATACTGTGACAATTATCTGGAAGCGCTCGAAGAATGGTTTCCCGTCGAGATCAAGATGACCGGTCAATTCTATGAGATCATTCATCAGGATTCTGTGACCACCATCGGGGCCTTTCCGATTGGTCTGGACGTAGACCATATTCTGTCCGAAGTATCCGCAGGAAAGAGTCTGAGTTGCAGAGTGAACCAGGAAGACCTTCATGAAAAGATCCACAAGGACAAGATCAGCGGAAGACATATTTTCGGAGGGCTGGAGAGGTGCGATTACACAAAGGGTCTCATTGAAAGACTCAACATCTTTTCCCATGCGATCGGTAAACTGAGAAGCCTGAGTCAAGATGCCCGCTTCTATCAAATAACATCGCCGAGCAGGTCCGATAATCCCGATTACCAAGACCTCCAGACCGTCATGGAGGAAGAAATCAGGAAGTTGAACAAGAAGCTGGGAGACACACCTATCATTCATATGAGCGAAGGCATATCCCCTCCTCAAAATTACCGGTTTCTAAAAGAGGTAGAGGTCATGCTGGTCACCCCTTTGGAAGACGGCATGAATCTCGTGGCCTTCGAATATATACTGTCGCAAAAAAGCAAGAAGCCGTCAGACCGAGGCATACTTGTACTCAGTACGAGCGGGGCTTCAAGGATACTCAAGCAGCAAGGGTTCGGTGAAGAAGATGGAATCGTCTATGTCAACCCGATGAGGGCGAAGAATGCGGCGGAAAAGGCTGTGGAGGCATTGAGAGTCAAAAGACATCTTTCGGATAGGCTAATCCAATATGTGGAAAGGGAGCACAGGGTGGAGGACTGGGCGGAAAAGAATATCGAGGCTATTTTGAATTGCAGGAATACCGTATTGACATAAGCCGTGAAGGCCGTCCGGCCGTCCTTCAAGTTTGACGGCTATCCAATTACCCTTGACCACATGTTAGCCAGGTTGCAAAGTTCAGTAAGAGGCCCTTGATTGTCCCTCCCGAGGTCAAACGCCCCAACGCCCTTAAACGGGCTGTCTCACCGAATTTCAAATTGCTCAGTTTATCTTTCAGGTAGGCCGGATCAAACGGCTCTCTTTTCTTCATTAAGGCCATGCAATCACCAGCATCTTGGCAGCCAGTTTTACTCTCATCTTACTCTTTATCCCCTTTTCCCTCTCCCGGCCTCTAACTCCCGTTTGGATTTTGTGGCCTACAAAACCCAAACGGGAGCTTTACGAGGTCATTCAGGATTAGAAAAGACAAAATAAAGATTGCCTCAGGGATGTTTTTCTTTTAGAATTAATTTTGTTTGTAGCTGTTATGAGGTCCGTTGGAGTTATAGGATGAAGAATGAATCGCTCACTCGCGGGGGATATCTGAGTTGTTGAGACGGCGTATCCAAAAACGCGAATGCCTGATAGGCTTGGGATGTCTGTTCCTCCTGATGGCGCTATTCGTAGGACCTGCCTTTGGTGCAACCCTGGTTTGGGATCCCGTCCAGGGCGCACAGGGTTACCGGGTATACTGGGGCACTTCACAGGGAAATTACCCCCATAGTGTCGATGCGGGCGGGGCGACCCAGTACCCCCTGGACAATCTGCCGCTGGCGGACAATACAATGTATTACCTAACTGTTACGGCTTATAACTCGGCCGGGGAAAGCGGGTATGCAGCTCCCCTGACCTATTCCCCGGGGGATAATACACCGCCTTTGCCTCCTGAAGACCTCTGGGTTCAGTGAGCCCCTCATTCAAATAATCATGGCATTTATTATTACACAAGCGGTACTTCAATAATGAGGTATCGCTTTTGGTGTCTAGGATAGAAAAAAGAGGAGATTCCCAGGAGGCTTTGCGATTCGCAACACAAAATATGGTAGCCCGGCTTTCCAAAAACACAGAATAGGCGACAGAAAGACCTAGATGATGTGAAAGTGATTATAACAATGGCAACATCCTGACATTTTTGTATATTTTTGTATATTTTGTTGATAAAATCGTATAATTTGTTGATCATATGGTGATGTCCTTGTAAGAAGTCATCATAGTGCCCATGGACGGACTTTTTACGATTCCATCATGTGGCGAAGACCAGAAAACCCTCAGAAGATAGTTTTAATCGAGGCCCGATCTTAACGATGCCCACTTTTCGCTGTAAATTGGCCACGTCCGACGGACGAATCATCGAAAAAACCCTTATTGCGGACAATAAGGGGGTCCTGAAGGAACATCTGGAGAGGGAAGGCCTTTTCGTACTGAATATCCGGCGTACGGAGAAGGGTTTTTTCAACCTGAAATGGGGGGGCGGAAGAAAACGCTTCAAGACAAAAGATTTTCTCATGTTTAATCGAGAATTCAGTGTGCTTCTCAAGGCCGGGATGCCCGTGCTTTCGGCCCTGGATGCCATAATTGCCAAGAGCGGTCAGGGCGAGTTGGCAGATATCCTTAAGGAAATCAGGAATGATGTCGCCTCGGGAGCGTCCCTTTCCGAGGCGTTTGCCAAGTTCGCGCACGTGTTTTCCAACCTTTATGTAGCTTCTCTTCAGGCCGGAGAAAAAAGCGCCAACGTCCCCCTGGCCCTTGCGCGGCATATCGATTACCTCAAGAGAGTCGCGAATATCAAACAAAAGGTCATAACAGCATCGGTGTACCCTCTAATCCTGACCGGGGCCTCAATTTTCGCACTTCTGTTCCTCCTGCTTTATGTGGTGCCTTCGTTTACGAAAACCTATTTTGAGGCGGGAACGCAACTCCCCGCCATTACCCTAGCGCTGGTGCATTTCGCTAATGGGATAAAGTCCAATATTGTTTTCATTCTGGCCATGGCCCTGGCAGTTGTGGCAGGCTTTTTGTATACCAGAAGAACAGATGAGGCCAGGATGCGATATGACAGGTACAAGCTGATCATTCCTTTTCTGGGAAAGGTTTACCTTCACTACTCAATCTCAAAACTGTCGAGGACATTGGCATCCATATTGAGAGGAGGCGTGCCTTTGCTGGATTCAGTTCGCATTGCCTCAGGGGCCTTGAACAATCTGTATCTGAGGGAAGAGCTTCAAAAAGTGAATTCGCGACTTGAACGAGGGGAAGGTTTTGCGGAATCTCTCTCGCGATCAGCGGCCATTCCACCACTGGCGATCAGAATGGTGGACGCAGGGGAAAGCGGGGGGGCTCTTGAAGAAGTCCTGGAAGATATGGCTGAATTTTATGAAAGTGACGTAGACGGCAGGCTCGCAATCGTGACGTCGGCCATTGAACCGGCACTCATGATTATTATGGGACTCTTGATAGGTTTTATCGTTTTGGCCATGTACATGCCCATTTTTCAGATGGCAAGCACTATTTCGTAACTAAGTGTGATAAGAGATCTTTTCAATATGAATGAGATAGGGATAAATGGAAACGCAGACTTATAAGCGAATGAGACTGGGTGACTGGGCTTTTCGACTGGGTTTCATGACCCAGGAGCAGCTCAATTATGTCAACTCAAAGAAGAACATCACCAGGCAGAGAATTGGGCAGATTTGTATTCAGGAAGGGTTTATCGATGATGAAATGCTGGCAAAAATCATCGCAGCTCAGCATTCCTATGAATATGTGAGGCTCAGGGATATCAAGGATCCTGACCTTCTTAAGCTTGTTCCCCTTGAACTCATGACCAAATACCAGTTCGTCCCCTATGAGAAAGTGGGCGAAAGGCTGGCTATCGCCATGGCCGAACCTCGCGATTTCCTGAAGGCCATGGATGATCTGGAAATGTTGCTTGATCTGAACGTTGACATAGTAGTTGGAAGTGAAAGAAAGATCCGCGAACTCCTCAAGAAAATTGAAGCCTCCCAGAGCGTTTTGGAATCGGTCTCGGATGACATGCGCCTCCCCCTCGTTCGAGAGAGCGAAAGAGGAGAGGATATCCTGAGCGTTGAAAAGGTTTCCGTGGAAGAAAGCCCTATTGTCAAGCTCGTTGACACGACCATTCTGGACGCCATAAATAAACGCGCCAGCGATATCCATATCGAGACCTCGGATCGGGGGGTGGTCTTGAGGTACCGTATCGACGGGATGCTGCATCAGGCGACGGAGCCTCTGGATGTGAAATATCAGAGTCCCATTGTCTCCAGGATCAAGGTCATGTCCGAACTCGATATTTCTGAGAAACGCATACCGCAGGACGGACGCTTTAAGCTCAAAGTGAGGGATCGATTCATAGATTTCAGGGTTTCCATCCTCCCCACTATTTTCGGAGAGGATGTGGTGATCAGGATCTTGGATCGTGAGAGTCTTGTGGCGGATGTGGGGGATTTTCGACTGGAGGGGATGGGCCTGCCTTCGGATGAACTCTTGAGAATCCGGAGAATTATTCGTGCCCCTTATGGGATGTTCCTCATGACCGGTCCCACAGGGAGCGGAAAGACCACTACAATCTACAGGGCCTTGTCGGAAGTGAACAACAAGGAAGAAAAAATCATCACGATCGAGGACCCGGTCGAATATCAGGTCAAGGGTACGGTCCAGATTCCCGTGAATGAAAAGAAAGGACTCACTTTTGCCAGGGGGCTGCGTTCCATTCTCAGGCATGATCCCGACAAGATCCTGGTCGGGGAAATCCGGGATTCCGAGACGGCCCAGATCGCCCTCCAGTCGGCATTGACAGGACACCTGGTCTTCACCACTGTTCACGCCAACAGTTCGTTTGAAGTCATCAACCGATTTATTCACATGGGAATTGAGCCTTACAACCTGATGGCGGCGCTTAACTGCATAGTGGCCCAGAGGCTCGTTCGCACACTCTGTCACTGCAAAGAGGAAGTTCAGCTCACGGAAAAACAACTGACTGAATCAGGCCTGGACAACCATTTGTATGGCGGCCGGCTTTTTTTTGAAGCGCATGGATGCGAACACTGCAAGGGAACCGGTTACCTGGGAAGGCAGGCTATTATTGAGCTGGTAGAATTAGATGATGACATGAGAGAATTGTTTATTCGGAAGGAACCCGTATCCGTCTTGAAAAGGAAGGCTTCCAAAAAAGGGACTGTTTTTATGAGACAGGCTGCGCTGGAAAAGGTTCTGGCCGGCGTGACAACCCTTCGAGAGGCGAACAGGGTAACCTTTGTGGAACCGCTTCAAAAATGAGGCGATGCCCATCCGAAAGGGATGAACATGAAACAGTGTCCTTCGGATACTGAATAAAGAGGTGCGTTTCCTGATATGGTTTATCGCAAATTTCAGAGACCTTTAACGGGGATAGACATTGGAAAGTCGGCGGTGAAGATTGTCCAGGTCATGAGGGAAAAAAAGGGGTGGCGATTGCTTGCCGCCCAATCCATACCCTTTCCGGAAGAAACCCTCAGACTTTCCCTGAAGACGGAAAACATAAATGAACCGGAGGTGTTTCTGAATACTTTTCGCGAGCTGCTGGAAAGGTTTGGGAAAAAAATTCACCGTGTAGGCCTTGCGATTCCCAGTGAAATTGTCAAGGTATTCATTAATCGGTACGCAAGCCTTCCCAAGCCTGGAGAGGAAGCTGACAGAATGATCGCGTGGCTGGCGAGAAAATCGCTTCCTTTTCCCGCGGAACAAACCCACATTTCCCATTACTTGCTGGGAGGAAAAGCGGGCGGCGTAAGGACATTTCTGTTAACCATGGGTTTCCGTGGTGTCATCCGGGAGTATGAGCTGAATCTGCGGGAATTGAAAATCGAACCCGAAATCATTCGTCCGGCCGGAATTGATCATTTTAATTTCTATTGTGATCGGATTCCCCGTTCCGGAACAATGGCCTTCATGGGTCTTTTTGAGAATTTCTTTACTTTTTTCGTTTGCGTACATGGTAGTGTGCTGTTTTATCATGGAGCGAAACGCGGGTTTTCCGATATCCATTTCTTCCAGGATATTGACATGACCTTCCATCTTTTCGAAAACGAAAATCCCGGGGCAAAGATAGAAAAATTGTTTTTCGGGAGCCAGGTGGGATTTGTCCGTGCCCTTGAGGAGGGCTTGCGTACCCTGGGCGAAATTGAGGTTGTCAGGATGCAGGAGAGCGATTTCATTTCACTGGATAGTGTATCCGTTGGATTGAGCCGGAGCGAACTCTGTTCCTATGCCACCGCTATCGGAGCGGCCCAGAGCCTGGTTCAATAATTTGAAATAAAAAGACCACCTGAAATGTAACAAAAATGGAGCGTTTTACGAGTTGGATTCCATAAAAGTCAATCTGGCCACGTTCGTATACTATGACAAGCGCGTTGCCTATACGGCCCTTGTCATCATAGCCCTTTTTCTTGCGGGGATTGCACTTTTCAATCTAAACCGGGGTAGCTACTATCGGGAAGAAATTCGCTCTTATAACGATAAGATAAAGCGGTTGGAGAAGCAGCTTTCAAAAAGAAAGAAGACACGAGAAAAAATTCTGAAAAAACTCAAGGGGGAGGAGATGCAGATTATCCGGGAAGGCGCTAAACGTGTAAACCGGATTATCGTAAAGGATGTTTTTCCCTGGGACAGGCTTTTGGACGCCATTGAGACGGATATTCCGGAGGGTATGATCTTGAGGGATATCAAGGTCTCAGATGATTTCAACAAAGTATTTTTGAGCGGATTTGCAAAAACTCCAAAAAACATATCTAAAATGCTTGAAAACATGGAAAAAACAGACATTTTTGGCAAAAGCCTTCTCACCAAGTTGAGTGTTGGAAAAGAAAAGGTGGGTGCTCATCCGAACTCAAAACAGGGTGGAGTTTTTTTTGAAGTGGAAAACAGCCTCATTCTTGAAAAACTCTTTGGTGGAAAGGAATATGAGCATTTCTCAGAAGATATTAAAGAGGCCTTCACAGCCAGGTAGGCGGGTTGAAATGAAGACCTCTTGAGAGCGGGCTCGATCTGCCCATTTTCGGAAATCAACAGGCACTTCACTTATGAAATATCAGAGGACCACCAATGCGCTTCGGTTCAACCGTTTTTTCTGGGCGATTTGTATCCTGATTCTGTTGCTCAATGTCGGGTATTATGCTGTCTATATCCAGAGGCAAAAGGATGAAATCGGAAAACTGCAGGCCACGTACAGCGGGAAGAGAAATCCCGGTGAGGAATATCCCGGGCAGGAATTCGCAAGCTATATGGTTGCCCAGTTGGATCTCAATATATTCAGGGCGAAGCTGCCTCTAAAGGAAAAATTTGTAGAGCTGGTCAAGGAGCTGAATGATCTTCTGCATCAACACGGGCTGGCCGTGGATCACATTACTTTTGAACCGGAAAAGGTGGCCTCTCTGAAATTATGGAAATACACCAGCGCGTTCCGCGTGAGCGGGAGATACGATCAACTGAAAGGTTTTATCGCTGATCTTCAGAATTCCCCAGATCTTTTCAGCGTGGACAAGCTTTCACTGGTGAACCGGTCCAAGGATGAGGAACGGGTGGATATGAATCTCCAGATATCCACCTATTTCAGGTAAAATGAAAAAAAAGACCCTCTTATTTGCCTTAATGGTTATTTTTGCAGCCTCTCTGGTATATCGCTTGCAGCACCCCTACCGCCAGAAGAAGGTGACCAGGCTGACCTACAGCGGTTCCCGAAAACGGGTAATCGTTAAGAAGCAGCGTCCGAAGGAGGGCGAATTGCAAAAGGCGCCTGGAATCATGCTGGCATTGTATTCCAAACCCCCGGAACATCACGGAGAGGTCATTCATAACCCCTTCTTCAAGCCAAGAGAGGAAAAGATGAGTGACAGTTCACCGCCGGGGGTTCGGAACAGCCATCCTGAAAACCCGGTGAAGCCCCCCGATGAGGACCCGAGGGCTCGAGTAGAGAGAGAGCTAAGCCGTTTCCGGGTCTTTGGCTCCTATAAGGGGGAGGGGAAGAGTATGATATTCCTGCAGAGAGGAAAAGACGTGCTGGTGGTGCAGGCAGGGGACGTGATTGACGGAAAATATCTGATAAAGCATATTGAGGGCAACTCACTGGATTTGTGGGCTGAAGAGATTCAGCAGGACATCCACATTGATTTGAGCGATTTTTAGAAGGAAAGAAGAGCTCAACGCCGCAGTTCGCGGCAGTTTGTCAAACGGATGTGGCCTGCAGAAGGTTCTGCCTCAGGGAATATATCGAGTAGCATACAGGAGACCACCATGGCTCGTGTCAGGGGAAAATATCGGCGTTTCATTTTGATAGCACTTGTCCTATTTGCCGGATTAGGCTCGGGGGCATGTGTCACGTCTTCCAAATACGTTCAAGAGAGCAGAAAATTTGCTTCTTCGGGCGATTGGGACAGGAGTGTTCAGGTTCTCCAAAAGGCCCACGACAAGAATCCCGCCGACCCGGAGGTCAAGCTCATGCTGGCGAGGGCGAGGTCAAATGCCTCAATCAAACATATGGCAAAGGGGGAGAAGCTAATACAGGAAGGCCTTTTGGAAGAGGCCATAAAAGAATTTCAGATAAGCATCGCCTTTAATCCCGGGAATGTTAGGTCGGAAGCCTTGATCAAAAGGACGAAGGGTTTTCGGGAATCCCGTTTTCTTTTCCGGAAGGGAGAGAAATTATTGAAGGCCGGGGAGTATGCCAAGGCCAGGGATGCATTCCAGCAGGCCATTAAGCTGAACCCGAATAACATGAACGCGCAGAAGGCCCTGGCCTCCTTTCGCAAAGAGGAAAAACAGCCTCCCCGCTTCAGACTCAAACTCAAATCAAGCGCTCCGGTTTCTCTCAAGTTCAAGAAAACGCCGGTAACCAATGTCTTCGAAGTCCTGTCCAAGCTCACGGGTATCAATTTCATCTTCGATAAAGACATCAGTGAGTCAAAGGTCACGCTTTTCATGACGGACGTGTCTCTCGACCGGTTCCTCGATGTCCTGTTGCGTACCAACAACCTGGTCGGTAAACTGGTGGACGCAAACACCATGATCATTTACCCGAACACCCCCGCCAAGACAAAGGAGTACGAGGACCTCCGGATTCGAACCTTTTACCTGGCCAACCTGAAGGTCAAGAAAGCGGTCGGCCTTTTATCCAAGATATTGAACAGTAAGGATATTATCGCCAACGAAAAGCTGAACGCACTGGTTATCAGAGGCTCCGGGGAAATGATAAAGATCGCCTCGAAGATCATAGAGGCCAATGACCGTCCCTCGGCTGAGGTTCTTTTGAATGTCGAGATCCTAGAGGTGAAACGCACCAAGGAGAGACAGCTCGGTCTGGATATTAACCCCACATCCATCACGTTCGGAATCGGTGAAAGCAGCCCCAAAATCAGCAAAGATTCCTCTTTTGTCCCCAACGTATCCCTCCATGCCCTGGGCAAAATCACCAACAGGGAACTGCTTCTCTCGATTCCCACCGCGACCCTTAATCTCCTTAAACAGGATGCGGACACCAAGACCCTGGCAAGTCCGCAGGTCAGGGTCAAGAACGGGGAAAAGGCCACCATTCACGTGGGTGAGCGGGTGCCCCTGCGGGTGAACAGGCGCATAGACACCACGGGAGTGGTCACGAACGATTTCCAGTACCAGGATATCGGTGTGAAGGTGGAGGTCGAACCCAATGTAAACCTCAATGATGAAATTTCGCTCAAGCTTTCCCTGGAGGTGAGCGCACTGGGGGCGAATCTGGGAACCGCCGATGAACCCCAATATGCGATCAGTACTCGGAAAACGAACACCGTGTTGACCATGCGTGATGGTGAACCGGTCATTATCGGCGGTTTGATCAGTGATGAAGAGAGGCAGACCATAAGGAAGATTCCCCTGCTCGGAGATATCCCCGTCATAGGCGTCCTTTTTTCCAACCTGGACAAGACCAAGGTGGAGACGGATATCCTCATGGCCATAACCCCCATCATCACAAGGACACAAGATATCCCAAGCAGGGACGTATCGGAAATCTGGTCAGGGAAGGAAAGGAATTTTTCCCAAAGGGAACCCTATGAGAGCTATGCCGAGCAAGAAGGCGCCTATTACATGCGCCCGAAGGGGGTGAAGGCTTTCGCGAAAAAAAGGATTTTGGAAAAAGCGAAGAACACCATTACGGAGGCAAACGGGGGACGTCCCCCTCTGGTATCTCCTCAACCGGGAGCGGTTCATCACCCGAACTTTTCACCCATTCCTCTGCCTCCTGGAAAGGTGATGGAACCCCATGACAAACCGGAACACAGGCTACCGGCACGTTCAGATCCGGGGACGCCGGATAAAGAAACGAAACCAACGGTTCAGCAGAAGGAGGTGAACACAGGTCTGTCGTCAAAATCCGAAAAGGATGTGTACAAGTGGCCTTCCAATGTCAAATACAGCATCCATGTGAGTTCCTACGCCAGCAGGAGGGAGGCCATGAATCTGTTGGAGCATCTGGAGCGCGAGAAGTATGATTGCTTTCTAGTGCCCGTTGATATTCCCGGTATGGGCTTCTATTTCCGTATCTTTGTCGGCAGCTTTCATGATTACAAGGCTGCCGCTGCCCGGTGCCTGAATTTAAAAGGAAAAATGGGATTTCCCCTGGACATCCACGTGGCAGACCGCAGGTGGGCATTTGGAGGGTAATGTCTTTGTCTTATTTCTTGCGTGAGACAACAGGCGTCACGCTTATTGAACTGCTGGTGGTCATGGTTATTGTATCCATTCTGGCGGCAGGCGTCATGCCCCTTTCCCAGATGGCAGTCAGACGCTCCAAAGAGATAACCCTCAGGGAGAACCTGAGGAAGATCCGGAAGGCGCTGGATGAATACAAGGCCCTCTCCGACGAGGGAAAGATTTCCTCACAGGCCTTCTCCAGCGGCTACCCCAAGAATCTTGAAGTGCTCGTAAACGGTGTCGATCTCTTGGGTCCGGTTCCTTTCAAGAAGAAATTCTTGCGCAGAATCCCTAAAGACCCCATGACAGAAGACGGGAAGTGGGGGCTCCGTTCGTACTTCGATCAACCGGGAAGTGATACCTGGGGAGGGGAAGATGTCTACGATGTTTACACAACCAGCGACAAGAAGGCCCTGGATGGTTCCTACTATAAGGACTGGTAGATCCGGGATGCCCCTGTTTGAGACTGATGGTGGATGAAGGAGAAGTCCCGAACGATAGCGGGTCCATTAAATGACCATGAATATGATCTTCGGAAAAAAGGGTTTCACCCTGATTGAATTGATGATCGTTCTTTCGATCATTGGAATACTGGCCTCCATTGCCCAGCCAAACCTTCAGAAGGCTATTGTCAGGGCAAGAGAAGCTTCCCTTAGGAGAAGTCTTTTTGTGATGCGTGATGTGATCGATCAGTATTATGCCGATCACGGCAAGTACCCTGATACCATTGAAACCTTGGTGGAAGAACACTATATTCGCGCCGTTCCAGAGGACCCTTTCACACGCTCAACTTCCTCGTGGATCGTAATCCCGCCGGAAGGCGAGGGTGAAACCGGCGTCTACGATATCCATAGCGGGAGTGACCTGGTGGGCATTAATGGCAAACCGTACAATGAATGGTAAAGGAAGCGCCACCGGGTTGCGATGCACCCATTGATTTGCGTGCCCGTCCATGGGCACGATGATGACTTTTTACAAAGTCATCATCAGATGGAGAGAGATGGTTTCTGCCTATTCAAAGAGTAGTAGGAAAGGGGGGTTTACCTACCTCAGCGTGCTGATCCTGGTGGTCATTTCAGGTATAGCTCTTACAGCAGCCAGCAAGTATTGGAGCACGATTGCCAAGCGTGAAAGAGAGAAGGAACTCCTTTTTCGTGGCGACCAGATCAAAAAGGCCATCGAATCCTATTACAAAAGTGCCCCAAAAGGCAGTGCCCAGGAATACCCGCAGAAACTGGAGGATCTTCTGAGGGATCCCCGCTACCTGGAACTGCATCGCCATTTAAGGAAAGCCTATCGGGACCCCATGACAAAGGAAGGCTTGTGGGGCGTGGTCCTGGAGGCGGGAGGACGCATCAAAGGGGTATTCAGTAAGAGTGAAGCGAGACCCCTCAAAAATGGTGATTTTCCTACTGAATACCAATCGTTTGAAAAGGCGAAGCGTTATTCTGACTGGAAATTCGTGTACAATCCCGAATAGCAGGAGTAAAGGCTTTCAAACCCTGTAGAGCTTGCGGAAATTCTCACTATGCAAGGAGGTCGGTTCATGAAAAAGTTCCTGATTTTGCAGCTCATCCTAGCTGCTCTTTTTGTTTTGCCGGGCCATGGCAATTGTGACCCCCTTGACGACTTGATGCAGCAGTTCGGGAAAGAATATGAGGCGGACAAACCCCCCTCACCCTACAGTTCGGTCAACAGTGACTACAAGCTGAGTCGGACGGCCTTGAGTTCACTCTACACGACCAAGACACTGGCGTTGCTCTACCGCCAAAACCAGCAACTGCTGGATAAGTATAACGAAATGATTCTGAAATATGACCGGGTCATTGATCAGAATAATCAGATCATCGAGTTGCTTTCTGTTATAGCCCGGAAAGGGGAGAGCGAAAAAGCGGGTGTCGGGGTGTTCAATAGGTGAATTTTCAGCCATGGGACTTATGTTAAAAGAGAGCCTGATAACGAGGGTCGTTTTCATGTTGATTGCCTTGACCCTGATCTTGAGCTTGTTACCCATGGGTCGTGCCGGGGCCGAGATTTTTGGTTTTCAGGACAGGAATGGCTTCTGGCATTTTCCAGGCCCCAAGTCCACGAAAAGAGACCCATCCGGTGCCCAATCATCTCAAAAAGATCTGGAAGCGTTTTTTCAGGCTTATCAAATAAGCATCAGGGAGGCATCGGAGGCATTCGGGGTCGATTCAAATCTTATCAAGGCGGTGATCAAAGCGGAATCAGATTTCAATCACAGGGCCATGTCCCGGAAAGGGGCTGTGGGACTGATGCAGCTCATGCCCGAGACCGCAAGGGAAATGGAGGTGAAGAATCCCTTTAATCCCGCTGAAAATATTCTGGGTGGAACCCGTTATCTAGCCGTACTTCTGAAACGTTTTGACAACGACAAACCCATGGCCCTGGCCGCCTTTAATGCCGGCCCCGAGCGTGTAGAGGCCTGTGGCCGGGTGCCGGCCATAAGGGAAACACGGCAATACGTCAACAGGGTCCTTTTCTATTACGAACGCCTCAGGAGCAAGGCGGAGTAGCCCGCATTTCTCATTGATTTTTTTCCAGCCAGGTTCGGGCCAGAAAAAGGGAGGAAATGGTCTTACTGTCCTGAATCGCACCGTCTTCGATCATTTCAAAGGCTTTTTCCAGGGGAATTTGGTGGACATCAAGAATCTCATCAGGGTCCAGGTTCTGCCGGGCCGGATCGAGTTCGGTGGCCAGAAAGATGTGGATTCTTTCGTCGGAATAGCCCGGAACCGGTATGATCTCCCCGAGCTTTTCCCATCGGGCGGCAGAGTAACCGATCTCCTCGATGAGTTCTCTTTTGGCGCATTCCAGGGGTTTTTCACTGGGATTGAGCGTTCCGGCAGGAATTTCCCATAGAAAATCCCCCACCGCATGACGGTACTGCCGTATGAGAATCAGAGAATGGTCTTGGGTGAGGGGAACCATGGCGGCTGCTCCGGGATGGCGGATGAGATCGAGATCGACAGCCGATCCGTTGGAAAGAAGGACTTTTTCTCTCACGAGTGTGAAGACCCTCCCCCGATGCAGCATGGATCTTTCGACGACTTTCATTGACACTGGTTTCTCTGCTCCAATATGTGATGACTTTTACACCAAGCCCGGATGATTGCTGATTTCTTCTTCCACCTTGTCGGGGTCCTGACTGTTGTGAAGGATGATATTTTGCAGATGAAAGAGGCTATCCGGGTCTATGGCCGTAAACTTAACCGCGATCTGCCCGGAATCTGCACGGACGATTTCCCCTTCAACTCGGATGGAAGGCTCGCTATTTGCCCCGGATAGAAAGATGGCGACCCGGCAGGGTGACCCGACTATCGGGGTAGCTGCCGTGGGAAAGAGGCATCCCCCGATGCCAAGATCATAGATATGACCTGCTTCAAGAATCTGTTCTCCGACAGCCAGCTTCGCACGGACGTTAAAAATAACACGGGAAAAACGCCTTTTTTCCAGATCCATGTTTGCTTCCTCAAGGTTTTCCGGACTCCTGTGTTCTATCATCGCCGGGTTCTTTCCCGTAAAGGGCACTTCTTTCTTCATCGGTGACTTCTGTTGGAATTACTCGGGCCTTCTCCGAGTCAAAGAGGACGCGGTTCCTTCCATTTTTCTTGGCATCCATGAGAAAATGGTCTGTTCGCTTGAGAAACTGATTCGAGGACAGCCTATTCCGTCCGCTGTATACATCGACCCCGAAGCTGGCCGTAAAGGGGATCACCTTGTCATCCATTCCGACGGGGTTCTCCTCAAGTGATTTCCTAAGGCGCTCGGCCGCATGAACGGCATGTGTGAGCCTTGTCGCCGGAAGTATGACGACAAACTCCTCGCCTCCAAATCTACAGGGAATATCAATCCGGCGGATATTCAGGAGGGTGACTTTGCTCACCCGTTTGAGGACCTTGTTCCCGGCCTCATGCCCGAAAGTGTCATTGACTTGTTTGAAATGGTCCAGGTCAAATATGAGAAGACCCGTGGGAAGACCCGAACGCCTCGTACGCTCCATTTCTCTGGAGAGAGCGGCCATGAGATAACGAAAGTTGAAGAGGCTGGTGAGAGAATCCTGGTCGGAAAGTTCCTGAAGTCGTTTGCATTCCTGTCGGAGTCTATTGACTTCTTCAAGCACGGGACATCCGGGTTCATCTACCGGGCAGGACTCCCTGAGCTCGGATGTCTTGCTAGGAATAAATCCCTTTGCTTTAGGTTCAGGTTCCATGTAGCCTCTATTGAAATCCCGGACATCACGCCCTGCAGGCATCATTAGCAGAGTTTTCGGGAGAATTCAACAGGATTGAGAAAATTCTATTTGAAACCCCGGATTGCCGCCATCGGGCACTCTTGATGCACGGGGGCTGCTACTTTCCGCAGGCCTCTTCTTTTTTCCATCTGGATTTCAATATGATGATCGTGATAAATGCACCGGCAAGGATAAGGGTAGATACGAACTGGGTCACGGTCATCCCGGTCTGGAACAGCATACCTCGGTCATCTCCCCTGAAGCGTTCGATTAGCAATCGACTGAAACTGTGGAGCAAAAGGTACCATATAAATACCCGGCCCGTGTATGATTTTTTCTTGTGGAGGAAAAGGAGTATCCCAAAGATGGCAAAACCGCTGACCGCATGATAGATTTCGGTGGGGTGTAGGGCCTGGTGCAAGGGAGCCAGTGCCTCGGGGTCAGTAAAGGTCACGGCCCACGGTATGCGGGTCGCTTTCCCGTAGCAGCATCCGGCCATTAGACATCCGATTCTTCCGAAACCCTGCCCTATGGCCGCTGCCGGGGCCCAGAGGTCCGCCAGCTTCAGGAGAGCCAAATTCTTATGCCTGGCGTACCAGACAATGGCTGCAATGGCGCAGACGGCCCCGCCTGAAAAAACAAGGCCTCCATTCCATATCTCAAGTATTCCCCAGGGACGCTGAGAATAATAGGACCAATTCATCAGCACATAGAGCAGTCTTGAACCCAGGACGGCAGAGAACAGAATGATGAATCCCATGTCCAGGACCTGCTGGGGAACGATGCCCTGCTGTTGCCCGATTTTTAAGGCAACCAAAAGACCGAGAAGGAAACCCAATGCCACGAACAGGCCATAGGTATGTAATGTGAAAGGCCCGATTGAGAAGAGTTGGGGATGCATGGCGCAGTCAACTCCGGTGTCGGCTCTTGAAAATCAGATAAAAGGCTACCCAGATCGTACCGACGGTGATGGCCGAGTCCGCCAGGTTGAACGCAGGCCAGTGGTGGGATCCCAGATGGAAGTCCAAAAAATCGACAACGGATCCGAGATGAACCCTGTCCACAAGATTACCGATGGCCCCCCCCAGGATCAAACCGAGTCCAAAGGTGATTCCTACTTCGTTTTGCTTCAAATGGCGAACCCAATAGAGGAGGAGCACGATGGCCGCAAGTGTCGCCAGGATCAGGAAATAGAATCCGAAGGCGCCCTGATTGCGATTCATAATGCCGAATGCCATTCCCCGATTGTGAACGCGTATCAGGTTGAACAGCCCCTTAATAACTGGGATGGATTCGTAGGGTTGAAACCCGTTCAGGACGGCCCATTTTGAAATCTGATCCATGACGAGAACGGCCAGGGCGGGCCATATCAGAAGATGGTATTTTTTTCTCAATGGCCCACTTGCTCCATTTCCTCCAGGGTGCTGAGGCACCGTTTGCAGAGGGTCATATGTCCGATATCATCCCCGACGGTGGGATCATGGATCCAGCAGCGTTCACATTTGGGGGCATCGGAGGCAGTCACCTTGATTTTCAGGCCCGGGATCATTTCGCTATCAATCCCCCCTTCCAATTCTCCGCCTTTCAACAGTTCCACAGATGAAACGATAAATATGGATCTGAACTGGTCCTTATAGGGGGACAATTTGTCAAATATTTCCGGTGGAAGGGCAAGTGTGACGGCTGCATCCAGTGAATGGCCGATCTTTTTTTCCTTCCTCGCCAGTTCCAGTGCACGGGAGGTCTCTTTTCTCACACCGATTATGTCCTCCCATCGCCTCGAAAGCTCAGGGTCTCTGAATTCATTTCTTGGCGTGAAAAAACATTCGGTGTGAACACTGGGGGAGCGGTCGTCTCCACCCATATACTGCCAGATTTCTTCAGCGGTAAAGGAAAGAACAGGGGCCATCAGCCTTACCAGGACCTCAAGGATTTCATGCATGGCTGTCTGGGCGGAACGTCTTGCCAATGATCGCGGCGGGGATGTGTAAAGACGGTCCTTGATGATATCCAGATAAAAGGACGAAAGATCGAGAACACAGAAATTATGCAGATTGTGATAAACCAGATGGAATTCAAACTGCTCGTAGGCCTTCTGGATCCTTTCCGTCAGCTCCTGGAGTCGATTCAAAGCCCAGCGGTCCAGTTCGTGGAGATCCGAGTAGGGCACGGCTTCCGCTGCCGGGTCGAATTCATTGAGGTTCCCAAGGAGGTATCTGCATGTGTTTCGTATGCGCCGGTAGGCTTCCGTCAATCGCTGAAGAATCTCTTTGGAAAGCCTGATATTGTCCCTGTAATCCTCGCCTGCCACCCACAGTCGAAGGATTTCGGCCCCGTAATTCTTGATGAGATCCCCTGGTGCTATAACATTGCCGGCGGATTTGTGCATGGCCTTGCCGGAACCGTCCACGACAAAACCATGGGTGAGAACATTGCGATAGGGTGCCTCATTTCTTGTCCCCACTGAACACAGCAGCGAGCTGTGAAACCACCCACGGTGTTGATCGCTGCCTTCCAGATAGAGGTCCGAGGGACTGTCCAGGTAGTCGCGTTTTTCCATGACGGCTGCGTAACTCACACCTGAATCGAACCACACGTCCAGGATATCGGTTTCCTTTTGAAATGCGTTGGACCCGCATGCGGGACACGTCGTGCCCGGTGGCAGCAGCTTTTCCTCCGGTTCGGTGAACCAGATGTCAGCGCCGGATTCCTCGACCAGGTGGCTCACGTGATCAATGATTTCCTTGGAGACGACCACCTCACCGCATTGCCTGCAGAAGAAGACCGTAATGGGCACACCCCATGATCTTTGTCGCGAGATGCACCAGTCGGGGCGGTTTGCGATCATCTGGAAGATGCGTTCCTGCCCCCACGAGGGGATCCAGGAAACCTTTTGGATGGCATCCAGGGCATTTTTTCGCAGATCATTTTTTTCCATGGAAATGAACCACTGTTCTGTGGATCGGAAGATGACGGGCTTTTTGCAGCGCCAGCAATGGGGATATTCATGTGAGATATCCTGTCTCTTGAGAAGTGCGCCGGTTTCGCGGAGTTTTTCGATGACGGCCTGGTTGGCCTCAAAGACATTGAGGCCTGAAAAATATTCGACTTCGGGTATAAAACAGCCCTGATCGTCCACGGGAGAATAGACCTCCAGGCCATATTTGAGCCCGGTTTCGTAGTCCTCACGACCGTGTCCGGGTGCCGTGTGTACGCACCCCGTCCCGGCGTCTAGAGTGACGTAGTCGGCAAGAACGATCACAGAGGTCCTGTTGTAGATGGGATGGCGTGCTTCGAGATTCTCCAGTTGTGTCCCCTTGAATCTTGCTATCACATCGCAGGATGAAATGGAGAAGTTGTTCATGCAGATTTCCAGCAGTTCTTCTGCCAGGATAAGGATTCCATTGTTGCCCGTTTCCACGGCGACGTATTCGAAATCCGGATGAAGCGCTATGGCCAGATTGGCCGGCAGGGTCCATGGGGTGGTCGTCCATATGGCCACGGAGACGTCCTTGCCTTTCAGCTTGTCTGAAATCACTGCAGGGTCTGAGATCAGGGGAAACTTGACGAAAATGGAAGGCGAGGTGTGGTCATCGTACTCGACTTCCGCTTCGGCAAGGGCGGTCTGACAGGAGATGCACCAGTAGATCGGCTTTTTGCTCCTCACAAGACTCCCGTTTAGGGCAAATTTACCGAATTCCCTGACAATGGTTGCCTCGTAAGGGTAATTCATGGTGAGGTAAGGCCTTCCCCACTCCCCCAGCACCCCGAGGCGCTTGAACTCACTCCGTTGAATGTCCAGGTACTTTTCCGCGTATTCACGGCAATAGCCCCTGATCTCGGCCTGGGACATGTCGGCCTTCCTGGGCCCCAGTTCCTTGTCTACCTGGTGTTCGATGGGGAGCCCGTGACAATCCCATCCGGGAACGTATGGTGCGTCGAAGCCGGCCATCTGCTTGGATTTGATAATGATATCTTTGAGGATCTTGTTGAAGGCCGTTCCCATGTGGATATGGCCGTTGGCGTAAGGCGGGCCGTCGTGCAACATATAGCGCTTTCTACCACGGGACGATTGTCGAATGCGTTGGTAAATGCGCTCATTTTCCCATTTTTCGAGTATTTCCGGCTCTTTTTTTATCAGATTGGCCTTCATGGGGAAGGCTGTCTTGGGCAGATTGAGCGTTTGCTTGTAATCCATGAAAGGTGCCTCCTACCGGCAAAATTATAAGCGCTGACGTTACCAAACAGGTCTCGTGAAGTCAAATTCATAATCGCGTCCCGAAGAACCATGCTTCCCATTGAACAGTGCGGTTCGGGAATATTCTGTTGACACAAGGCCCCCGAGACATTATTTAAGTACCTTACGTGCTGTTCATGTGCGTGCACCCTGGGCCCTGACGAAGACGCCCGGGAGATCGTTAGGAGTAACTAATAGAAGCGGGGGAGAGTTGAAATGAAAAAATGTAGGTTTCTTGCCTTTCTGACGTGTTGCGTTTTGGTGACCGGTTGTGCAGCCCCGCTGGTTTTTTTCGGCGCGGGGACGGCTGCAGGCGTTGCAGGATTCAAATACTACGATGGTGCCCTGATAGTCACATACAAAGCACCCTACATTGACACATGGGATGCGACAAACAAGGCCTTCAGGGACCTGGGGCTGACGGTGGAGAGCGCCAAACATGACCTTACCGAAGGTGAGGTGGCGGGCAAAAAAGCCGACGGTGAACGGGTCGCCGTAGCTCTCAAATATATTTCAGGCGATAAGACCGAGGCCAAGATCCGGGTGGGTACCTTGGGAGACAAAAAGGCTTCGGGGCCCATCGCGGAACAGATTCGAAGAAACCTCCGGGGAAAGTAGAAGGTCGCATTCAGGTTTTAATTCCCAGACGATCCGTCATCTCCTGGGCAAACCTGATGATGTAATGGGTCTGGGGTTCAGAGCAGTAACCTTGGCAGGTACACTGCATCCCGTTCAGTGTGCGCAAGAAGCATTCGAACTTCACCCAGTCTTGACCCAATTCGACAGCAAAGACATGGGGCCTGCAATCCCGGTGTTCCACCTGCGTTTCATCAAGCAGATTCTCCGGTATTGGCAACCAGTAGATCTTTTCAAGACTGGAGGAAATCGCGGCGCTCTTCAAATAGGCATGGATTTTTTCCATTCCGGAGGTGTCTATTTCATTTATCAGATACGCCCTCATGGCCTCTCCAGATCTGAATCGCGATCTATTTTCCTTCCTGTAAAAAAGGCATCCAGTACGGAATAAAGCCACACAGCGACAAAGGTCCCGAGAATAATCAAAAGGGTTGACAGATCCTGTTGCCTGAGTCTGTCGATAATAGATTCGCCTCCATTGCCCGTTATCTGTGCGATTGAAAACACGGACTTGAAGAGATTAAAGAGTGCGATGGTGCCCCAGACAAACAGGATGAGGATGAGCAAAAGGATACAGGAGCCCTTCTTCAACTGCTGATTCAGAATCTGGCCAAGGCCCGGAATAACCAGCCCAGAGCACAGGGGAGACATAAAGGCTTTTTTCATGGTCGCTATCCTTGATGACTTTTTTTAAGGCATCTTAATTTGGCCTGCGGAAATTGTCAATCCGCTCCGGAGATTCCAAATCCACCACCTCATTTCAAGGGTCATTGATAATGAATGAATTCAAGAAAAAGGTTCAGGTCAACATCCCTTTTACCATGCTGTGGGATACCTATCTCCTACAGATCGTTGAAGAAGGGCTGAATCCTGAAATCGGCCTGGATGCAACGGCCTTGGAAAACTTCACCCAAAACGATTTCAGGAGCGTTGCGGAAAAACTCCGGGAACGGGGACTGGTCGTAACCCTTCATGCGCCGTTCATGGACCTTTCTTCAGGTTCTCCTGATCCGGATGTATGGAAGCTGACCCGACGGCGATACGAACAGCTCGCGGAACTCGTACCCCTTTTCAGGCCAAAGACCGTTGTGTGCCACGCGGGATTCGAGGCGAGACGCTATGGTTTTCTCGGAGAGGCGTGGTACGAGAACAGCCTGAAGATGTGGTCGTGGCTTGCATCCCGCCTGGATGATGAAGGGAGCATGTTGATGCTGGAAAATGTCTTTGAAGAGTACCCGGAAGACCTGAATCCACTGTTTGATAAATTGGACCGGAAAAAGGTGGGTTTTTGCCTGGACGTGGGACATTGTTCGGCCTTCAGTGCGGCCCCTGTTGAAAGTTGGATTCATTGCCTCGGTCCATACATTGGGCAACTCCATCTGCACGATAATCTCGGGCAAAAAGATGATCATCTGTGCCTGGGGAGAGGCAGTATTGATTTTGGCCGGGTTTTTTCTTTGCTGGTAAAAATATTGAAAGGATCACCCGTTGTGACATTGGAGCCACACAGGGAGGAAGACGTGCGGCCCACTATTGCCTACCTTGCGAAGGTATGGCCCTGGTAGAAACCACGAGTATCCGCGGCGACTTTTTGCTAAGTCATCAACTACTGAGCTGCCAAGGCTCAGCTATTTGTCATTGAACTTTTAAGGCGGATTCTATAATGTTACGTCGGCTACGCTGTAAATTTGCTGCGGTTGTTCAATCAAAATATGATGACTTCGTTGGAAGTCATCATCGTGCCCATGGACGGGCACGCAAATCAATGGGGTGCAGCGCAACCCTTTGATTTGTAAGGAAACCGAAAATCACACTTTTCGGTTTTCTTCAGTAAAAAGTCCAGGGACGGACTTTTTACGGTTCCATCAAATAAGAGGGTCGATCCTCCCGACAAAACTGTGATGGCGGCACGATGCCGGATGAAATCGTTCCCGGAGACAACGTGTTATGAAATCCATGAAAGCCTTGAGGCTCTGCGGTTTTTCGCCGGGGCCATTTCTAAGGGGAAGAGATCCTGTCAAACTTGTGGAAGCTCAAATCCGGGGAGGAGTGGATGTTATCCAACTCCGCGAAAAGGACGCGAGCAAGAGGGAAAAACTTGAGCTAGGGTTCAGATTGCGTGCGGTAACCAGGGAAAAAGGCATCTTGTTCATCGTGAATGACGATGTGGATCTGGCCTTGATTCTGGATGCAGACGGCGTTCACCTGGGACAGGATGACATTCCCATTGCCTATGCCCGTCCGATGATGCAAAACAAGATCATAGGCATATCCACACACAATCTCAAACAGGTGAAAAATGCGGTTGCCTCGGGTGCCGATTATCTGGGTTTCGGTCCTGTCTTCGACACCTCCACAAAGCCGGATACGGAACCGCTGGTTGGACTCTCCCTCCTATCGCAGGTGAAAGGAATCTGCCCCATACCGTATTTGGCCATAGGGGGCATTGACCACACCAATATTCATCAGTTAAGCGAGGTGGGTTGTCACAGGGCGGCCGTGATTTCCGATATCCTTTTGGCCGCCGATATCGCAGAAAAATGCCGTTTCTTAAGGAGCAAGCTTAGATGAGCGAGATCATGGACCACCCCTTTGCCAAGTCTGTCTCAGCAACGGATAAATGCAAGAAACTCAGTGAGTTGGTACACCCGGAAGACAGCCTGGCCATACTCATCGAGGCGGATCCGGATGCCATGTCCAGTGCCATGGCCCTGAAGCGCTTTTTCTGGAGAAAGGTTCAGCGAGCTGAAATTTTTCATATCAATACCATCCAGCGTGCCGACAATCTTGCTATGATTAATCTCCTCAGAATAGATCAAAAACCTGCCTCACGGCTCCGCCCCAAGGCGTTCGACAGGTTGGCTGTCATAGATTCCCAGCCAAGCCACCATGAGGCTTTTTCGGGTTTGTCTTTTGATATCATCATTGATCATCACCCTATCGACCCTACTTCCAGGGCCGCCTTCGTCGACATCAAGGAAGAATACGGCGCCAGTGCAACCATGATGACTGAATATCTCAAGGCCGCCGGTATCAAACCTTCGCCGAAACTCGCTACGGCCCTTTTTTACGGGATAAAGACGGATACGGCCAACTTCGCGAGGAAATCCCTCGCGAATGATATCGACGCCTTCAGGTATCTTTACCGTTTCACAAATCTGAATATCATTAAAAAAATCGAGT
>Ga0315556_1000360_pt1 | contig 27751 bp, 20 predicted proteins | sample SalMarSW160310MG_FD_202112 | JGI IMG/M metagenome (GOLD analysis project Ga0315556, IMG submission 202112) | Salt marsh sediment microbial communities from the Plum Island Ecosystem LTER, Massachusetts, United States - Salt Marsh Sediment SW1603-10 ...
CGCGTGAGCTCCGCGCCGACGCATTCGAGCCCGATGTCGATCGTCGGCGCCCCGTAGCCCTCGAGCGAGGACACCGTGATCCCCGCGCGCGACGTGTCCGTGCCCCACTCCGGCTCCCCCACCGGCCTCGTCTTGTGGATCCGCTTGTCCATCGGGTTGTCGGGGTCCAGCCACTGGGAGTTCTGCTCATAGCCGTTGAAGATGTATGGCTCGCCGACGAAGCCCTCGCGGATCAGGTCGAACATGTACATGACCGCCGGGGCGTATCGGAACGTCAGCCCGACCTTCGTCTTCAGCCCCTTGGACTGCGCGAGCTCGTGTGCGCGCCATACGTCGCGAAAGTCGTGGCACACCGGCTTCTCGACGAGACAGTGCTTGCCGGCTTCCAGCGCGGCGAACACCAGTTCCTGGTGGTCGCCGCGCGTGACGATGTCGACGACGTCGACGTCCCGGCGCGCGAGGACACGCTCCACGTCGGTCTCGACCGAGGGGATGTCGAACTCCCGCGCGCGCGCCTCGGCCAGCCCGCGATCGAGGTCACAGATCGCGACCACCTCACAGAGCGGGGAGCGTTGGAATCCGGGGAGGTGGGCGGACCGCGACCAGCGGCCGGCACCCACCACGGCGACACGTAGCTTCTCGGGCATAGGGTGCCCAAGATCCGGGGCGGGGGCGCTCGCGCGCAAGCCGCCGGGAGCACCAGCGGCGTCCGGGGCGCGCTACCGGGACGCGGGCCTCTCCGGCACGTGCGCGAGGATGTGCTCTGCGAGCGCGGTGATCGTCAGGCTGGGGTTCACGCCCAGGTTCACCGGCACGACCGATCCGTCCGCTACGTACAGGCCGGGGTGGCCGTGCACCCGACCCTCGAAGTCCACCACCCCGGCGTCCGGGGTGGCGGCCATGCGACAGCCCCCGAGGATGTGGGCCGTCGCCGGCGCGCCCAGCACCGCCTCGTGCAACGAGCCCCACGCCTCTCCCCCCATGCGCTCCGCCAGGCGCCGCGCGACCGCGCGGGCGACCGGGATGTGCGCCACGGGCGGTGCCTGCCCCTCCGGTAGCCTCGAGCCGAGTGACGTCCCGCCCAACCGCCACCACCGCGGCCGCAGCTCGAGCGTCAGGTGGCCGTCGGTCGACTGCATCGCGAGGATGATCCCCGTACGCGCGGCGCGCCCGGACGGCCACAGGCTGCGCAGCAACCGCATCGGCCTGCGGAGGAGCGCGCCGAGCACGCTAGTGGCTCGGGCCAGCGTGCCGCCCACCTCCACGAGGGGCAGGGTGAGCCAGAGGAGGGCGTCCGATCCGGCGTTGAAGCGCACCATCTCCAGGTGTGTGCGCTCGTCCGCGTGCACGCCCGACGTGATCGCGACCCCCTCGGTCCAGCTCGGGTCGGCCTCGGTCGCGTCCGCGGCGAGGATCGACTCGGAGTTCGTGCGCACGAAGTCTCCCAGGCGGGGGGACAGCCCCGTGAGCGCCCCGGCCCGCCGCGAGCGCAGCAGGAGCTCGACCGTTCCCAGGACGCCCGCGCTCACCACGACGCGGCGGGCGCGCCAGGTCCGGCGGGGACGGCGCAATCCCCAAGACCGGCGGGTCTCCACAGCCCAGCCGTCCGCTTCTGGGCGGATCGTCAGCGCCTCCGTCTCCGGGACGACGCGGACGCCGAGACGCTCCGCCAGCCAGAGGTAGTTGCGGTCCAGCGTGTTCTTCGCGCCCACCGGGCAACCGATCATGCACGCGCCGCACCGCGTGCACCCGGTGCGCGCAGGCCCCTCGCCGCCGAAGTAGGGGTCCGCCCGTTCGACCCCGGCCGCGCCGAAGAAGACGCCCACGTCGTGGACACGGTGCTCGTCCGTCCCGCGCATACCGTGCACGATGTCACGCAGCAGCTCGTCGGTCCTGCCCAGCGCGGGGCAGGGCACGGCGCCCAGCATGCGACGAGCTTCGCGGTAGTGGTGGCGTAGCCGCTCCTCCCAGTCCCCGGCCCCCCACTCCGGCCGACGGAAGACCTGGGCGTCCGGCTGGATCAGCACGTTCGCGTAGACCAGCGAGCCGCCCCCGACCCCGGTGCCGTGCAGCACCAGCGCGTGGCGCAGCGGTGTCACGGACTGGATCCCCCGGCAGCCCAGGCGGGGCGCCCACAGGTAGCGCCGCAGCTCCATGTTCGTCCGCGGGAAGTCGTCGGCGCGCCACCGTCGGCCCTGTTCCAGCACGACGACGTCGTAGCCCTTCTGGGCCAGGCGCAGCGCCGCCACCGACCCACCGAAGCCGGAGCCGACCACCAGGAAGTCCGCGTCGCGGCCGCGCCCCTCCGCCTCCACGCTCAATACAGGCGCTCCGTGTCGAGGACGTTGCGTAGCGGCCGTCCGTCCAGCCAGCGCCGCAGGTTGTCCGTGAAGAGGTCCGTGATGCGCCGGTTCTCCCGGTCGCTCGTGCTGGCGGAGTGCGGGCTGACCAGCACGTTGGGCAGCGTCCACAACGGGCTGTCCGCCGGGAGCGGCTCTTCCTCGAACACGTCGAGGTACGCGCCGCCGAGGTGTCCGGAGGTCAGGCTGTCGAGGAGCGCAGGCTCGTCCACCAGGGCCCCGCGGCCGATGTTGATCAGCGCGGCTCCCGGCGGGAGCGCGGCGAGCTCGGAGGCGCCGATCATCCCCTCCGTCTCGTCCGTGTGCGGGGCCACCAGCACGAGGAAATCGGCCTGTGGCAGGAGCTCGTGGAGCGTGGAAGCCCCACGGACCTCGTAGACGTGGCTCGTCGCCGCATCCGTCCGTTCCGGGTGGCGCTTCACGCCCACGACGCGCATGCCGAGCGCGTGGGCGGCGCGCGCGATCTCCGTGCCGATGCGCCCGAGCCCCACCACGACCACCGTGCGGTCCACCAGGTCGGTACCCGCGAAGCGCTCCCACCTCCGCTCGGCCTGGGCGGCCACGATGTGCAGGAGCCGGCGCGCGTGCATGAGCATGGCCATCGTCGCGAATTCGGCCAGCGGCCGCGCATGGACGCCGCTCGCGGTCGTGAACACGGTGTGCGGCATGCGCGCCGCGTAGCCGTGCCGGCGCACGAACTGCCCGATCCCCGCGCTCGTGGCCTGGATCCAGCGCACGCGCGCCGCGAGCTCGGGCAGGTCGTCCAGGTGGGTCCGGTCGAAGTCGAAGAGCACCGTGGCCTCGCCCAGCAGCGCACGCCACCGGCGCTCCTGTTCCGCGCTCCGCTCGAAGGGCCCACCGTGGTGGTCGGCGGGATACCGGGGGGGACGCAGAAGCCCGGGCTCGTATACGACGCGCACCGAGGCGTCGACGCTTCGGATCGCGTCGACGAGCTCGGGCTCGAGCCAGCTGGCGATCAGGACGACGTCGCTCACGAAGAGATCGTCTCCGCGTGGTGGCAGGCCACCTGGTGGGGTGGGTCGGCGGGTGTGGGCTCGCGCAGCTTCGGCTCCTCGCGTGTGCACAGCTCGGTCGCGAAGGGGCATCGCGTGTGGAAGCGGCAGCCGGAGGGTGGCGCCGCCGGATCGGGCACGTCGCCCTCGAGGGGCGGGGTCCTCCGCGCCGATTCCACGTCGGGGTCGGGCGTCGGGATCGCGGAGATGAGCGCCCGCGTGTAGGGGTGCAGCGGCCGGTCGAAGACGTCGTCGCGCCCGCCCACCTCGACCAGGCGGCCGAGGTACATGACGGCCACGCGGTCGCTGATGTAGTGGACCATCGCCAGGTCGTGGGCGATGAAGAGGTACGTCAGGCCCAGGTCCTCCTTCAGCTCGGAGAGGAGGTTGACGATCTGCGCCTGGATCGAGACGTCGAGCGCGGAGATGGGCTCGTCCGCGACGACGAAGCGGGGGCCCGTGGCCAGCGCGCGTGCGATGCCGACGCGCTGACGCTGCCCGCCCGACAGCTCGTGCGGGTAGCGGCGCGCGAAGTCCGCTTCGAGCCCCACGCGCTCCAGCAGCTCCGTCACGCGCGCGTTTCGCTCCGCGGGGTCGCCGATCCCGTGCACGTCCAGCGGCTCGCGCACGGCGCCGCCGACCCTCATGCGAGGGTCAAGCGAGGCGTACGGGTCCTGGAAGATCATCTGCATGTCCCGGCGGGCGCGGCGGAGCTCGGCGGCCCGGAGCGCGGTGAGGTCGGTGCCGTCGAAGAGCACCTGGCCGTCCGTGGCGCGTTCCAGACGGAGCAGCGTCCGACCGGTGGTGGATTTCCCCGATCCGCTCTCCCCCACCAGGCCGAGGGTCTCGCCCTCGCGGATCGAGAAGGAGACGCCGTCCACCGCCCGTACGGCGCCCACTTCACGGAGGAGGAGGCCCCTGCGGACGGGGAAGTGCGTCCGCAGCCCGCGGACCTCGACGAGGGGGTGCCCGGCCGGCGCGCTCAAGGTTCGAATCCCGGCGGGTCGGCGGCCGCGACCTCCTCCCATCGCCAGCACGCCGAGGCGTGCCCCGGCGACACCGGCCGGAGGGGGGGGCGCTCGGTGCGGCATCGGTCCACGGCCCACGGGCAGCGCGGCGCGAAGGGACAACCGTCGGCGCGCTGGCGGAGGTCGGGAGGACGTCCCTCGATCGGGGTGAGCCGTCGCCGGCGTCCGTCGCGCAGCGTGGGCATCGAGCGGAGCAGGCCGACCGTGTAGGGATGGCGCGGCTCGCGATAGAGCGCGCGCACAGGTGCCTCCTCGACGATCAGGCCGGCGTACATGACTGCCACGCGATCCACGATCCCGGCCACCAGCGCGAGGTCGTGCGTGATCCAGACGATCGCCATGCCCAGGCGCGCCTGCAGCTCCTTGACCAGGTCGACGATCTGCGCCTGGATGGTCACGTCCAGCGCGGTGGTCGGCTCGTCCGCCACCAGGACCGCCGGGCGGCACGACAGCGCCATCGCGATCATGATGCGCTGGCGCTGGCCGCCCGAGAAGCGATGTGGATGGTCGTCGAGGCGTCGGGGGGCGTCGGGGATCCCGACCAGGCCGAGGAGGCCCACGGCCTCGGCACGCGCCTCGGCCGCGGTCATGCCCATGTGGTGGCGCAGTCCTTCCGTGAGCTGCCGCCCGACGGTGAGGACCGGGTTGAGCGAGGTCATCGGGTCCTGGAACACCATCGCGACGTGGCGACCGCGCACCCGGCGCATCTCTCGGGGGCTCAGGCGCAGCAGGTCGCGGCCCTCCAGCAGCGCCTCGCCACCCTCGACGGCGCCCCCGGGCGGCAGCAGCCCGAGCATGGACAGCATGGCCACGGTCTTGCCCGAGCCGCTCTCGCCCACCACGCCGAGCGCCTCGCCCCGCTCGAGCGTCCACGAGATGCCGTCGACCGCGTGGACCAAGCCGCCGTCCGTGTGGAACCGGGTGACGAGGTCGCGCACCTCGAGGAGGGGGCTCACGGGAGGGACTCCACGGCGGGGTCGCGGGCGGTGGGGTCGAGCGCGTCCTGCAGCCCGTCCCCGATGAAGTTCACGGCGAGCACGACGGCCAGGATGGCGAGGCCGGGGAACAGCGTGAGCCACGGCTTGGTGGCCATGGTGGACTGAGCGTCCATGAGCATGTTGCCCCACGTCGGCGTGGGAGGTTGGACGCCGAGTCCCAGGAAGGAGAGCGACGACTCGATGACGATCGCGTTGCCGACCGCGAGCGTCGCCCCCACCACGATCGGCCCGAGCGTGTTCGGCAGGACGTGGCGCAGGATGATGCGCCCGTCCGTGGCGCCCAGGCCCCGCGCGGCCTCGACGTAGGCGCGCTCGCGGATCGCCAGCACCTCGCCGCGCACCACGCGGGCCGTCGCCATCCAGCTCAGCAGCCCGATGATGAGCGCCATCGACCCGACCGCGCCCTGAGCGTACGAGCTCAGCACGATCAGCAGGGGGAGGGCGGGGATCGAGTACGCCACGTCGGTGGCGCGCATGAGCAGGGCGTCCAGGGGGCCACGGTAGTAGCCGGCCAGCGCGCCGACCAGCGTGCCCAGGCCGGTGCCGACGAGCGCGGCCAGGAGTCCGATCAGGATCGAGATGCGGCCACCGAACAGCATCCGCGTCAGCAGGTCCCGCCCGAGGTCGTCCGTCCCCATCCAGTGGACGAGGGAGGGCGGCTGGCGGATGCTGTCCAGGTCGATCGCGTCGAAGCCGTACGGGGCGAGGAGCGGCGCGGCGGCGCACAGCGCGGCCAGGAACGCGACCACGCCGATGGACACCAGCGCCAGGCGGTGCCGCTTGAGTCGCCGCCAGGTGCGGCCGGAGCGGTCAGCCATAGCGGATGCGGGGGTCGAGCACGCCGTACAGGACGTCGGCGACCAGGTTGAAGACCACCACCATGACCGAACCCAACAGGAGGATGCCCATCAGCAACGGATAGTCGCGGGCGAACATCGCCTGCACGAACATGCGGCCGATGCCGGGCCATGCGAACACGGTCTCGGTGATGACCGCGCCGGAGAAGAGCCCGGCGAGGTTGAGCGCCATGATGGACACGACCGGGATGAGCGCGTTGCGGAGCGCGTGCACACCGACCACCGTGCGCTCGGCCAGCCCCTTGGCGCGGGCGGTGCGGACGTAGTCGGCGCGCAGCGTCCCCAGCAGGCTCGAGCGCAGATAGCGCGACCACCCCGCGACGTAGCGGAACGAGAGCACCACGGCGGGCAGCACCAGGTGGAGGAGGCGGTCGCCGAGCGACGTGGCCCCGACCGTCTCGGTCCCGGCCACGGGGAGCCAGCCCAGCCAAACGCCGAAGACGAGCTGCAGGATGAGCGCGAACCAGAAGACGGGCATCGCGATGCCGAGGAACGAGATGCCCGTGCCCAGGTGGTCGAACCACGAGTACTGCCGCACCGCACTCAGGATTCCGAGGGGGAAGGCCAGGAGCGCGGCCAGGAGGTAGGCCGCCCCCATCAGCTCGAGCGTGGCCGGGAGGCGCTCGAGGATCATCGAGGTCACGGGCCGCGTCGTCGAGAAGCTGACGCCCAGGTCTCCCCGTGCCGCCGCCGAGAGCCAGCGGACGTACTGCACCGGAACGGGCCGGTCCACGCCCAATCGGTGCCGATACGCCTCGATCACCTCCGGATCGATGAAGCGTCCGCTCTCGAGGAGCGCCCCTTCCGGCCCGCCGGGGGCGGCCTGGATGACAGCGAAGAGGACGACGGTGATCCCGAAGAGGAGCGGGATCATCTGGAGGAGCCGGCGCGCGACGTAGGTCGTCACGCCGGCTCGTGGGGGTTCGGTGGCGACATGGGCACCACCATACGCCTTCTCCCCCGGTCGAAAAAGCCCGCACCGTCACCCGATGGTCGAGCCCCGGATATGCCGCTCCTGTCACGGGCGTCGGGTCCCGATCGTATCGGGGGATAGGGTGGGGGGCTCTTCCCGCCCTTCGACCGCTTGATTTCGAGTGGGGGCCGAGCGTATTCTGACCCCCGCACGACATCGACGAGGAAGCCCGGGAGCGATCCGCTCGCTCCCCCTCGTAGGCCCTCGGCACACGCCGTTACGGCGTCCCGCCGATCCGGGCCCGGCTGAAGGATAGAGTTCCCAACCCGATTCGGAGCCGGTTCGGCCGGAGTGTGTCCCACGCGGGGCGCTCTTCTCCGGTCGGGCTGGGTGGTATCCACCATCGCCAGGAGTCGTGTCATGTTGCTTCCTTCGTCGGTAACTCTCCACCGCCTCTCCCGCGCGATCGGCCGAATGGCCGCCCTCGCGGGGCTGGCCCTCGCCCTGGCGTCGCCGGCGGCTGCGCAGCAGCCGGTGGGCACCATCACCGGCCAGGTCACTACGCGCTCGGCGGCGCCTCTCTCCGAGGTGCAGGTCGTGATCGTCGGGACGCAGCAGGGCGCCCTCACCGCCTCCAACGGGCGCTTCCTCATCCAAAACGTGGCCCCGGGCACGTACCAGCTCCAGGTGATCCGGATCGGGTACGAGACCCAGACGCAGGAGGTCACGGTCGCGGCGGGACAGGTCGCCGTGGCCAACTACGTCCTCGCGGACGAGGCGCTCGGTCTCGACGAGATCGTCGTGACCGGCACCGCGGGCGCTGCGCGCCGCCGCGAGGTGGGCAACTCCGTCGTGCAGATCAGCGCGGCCCAGGTCGCGTCTCCACCCTCGAACGTGGACCAGCTCCTCCAGGCACAGTCGCCTGGGCTCCTGGTCTCCCAGGGGAACGGGATGGCCGGCGCCGGGGCCCAGATCCGGCTCCGCGGCGCGGTCTCGGTGTCCCAGTCCAACCAGCCCATCATCTACGTGGACGGCGTGCGCGTGCGGAGTGAGCCGTACGCCCGAAACATCTCGCCCACCGAGGGCGCGGGCCGAGGCGGCAACGTCACGGCGTCGCCCCTCAACGACATCAACCCCAACGACATCGATCGCATCGAGGTCCTGAAGGGGTCCGCGGCCTCCACGTTGTACGGCACCGAGGCCGCGGCGGGCGTGATCCAGATCTTCACGAAGCGGGGCACCACGGGCGCGCCGCGCTGGACGATGCAGATCGAGCAGGGCTTCAACCACGAGATGCCCTTCGCGCCCGATGTGGACGTGCGTCCGGTGGACGACCCGACGCTGTCCACGATCCCCCGGGGCGACTACTCGTACAAGTACCTCAACATGGATCCCTGGCTGCGAAACGGGTATCGCCAGAAGTACGCGGCGAGCGTGTCCGGTGGCTCCCAGACGCTCCAGTACTACGTGTCGGGCCAGTACGACGGCAACACGGGCGTCATGCCGCTGGACGACGAGCGGAAGGCCGGTGTGCGCGGGAACTTCACGTTCACACCCCTCGCCTCGGTGAGCCTCCAGGTCAACGCCGCGTACAACCGGGACGATATCCAGAACACCTCTGCGGGGAACAACGCCCAGGGCCTGACCCTCAACGCCTTCCGGCGTGAGCGGAACTACATGGGCAACATGAACCCGGACACCATCAGCCTGGTGCTCGATTACGACATCCGGACGCGCATCGACCGGTACACGCTGGGGGCGACGGCGGGCTACGACCCCGGGGGCGCGTTCAACACCAAGGTCACGGTGGGCTACGACCTGGCCGACCAGGACAACCGCCAGCTGCGCCCCTACGGGTTCCGGCTGCTCCCCACGGGCAAGCTCTACTCGGCGCTGCGGAACTACTCCACGCTGACCGCCGACGTGGTGGCCAACTACCGCCTGAACCTGGGTGAGGCGAACAACGTCACGCTGTCCGCGGGCGGCCAGAGCATCACCACCGAACAGCGCACCATCCAGGGCGAGGGCACGGACTTCGCCGGCCCCGGCGACCCGGACCTGGATGCCGGCGCCAACCGGCTGAGCTGGGAGTCCCGCATCCGCGAGGTGAACGCGGGCTTCTTCGGCCAGGCCCTGTTCAACATGAAGGACCGGTATTTCCTGACCGCGGGCATCCGGGTGGACGGAAACTCGGCGTTCGGCAAGTCCCTGGGCCTGCAGAGCTACCCCAAGGTCTCGGCGTCCTACGTGGTCTCCGATGAGAGCTTCTGGAACGAGTCCTACGGCTCCCTGAAGCTTCGTGCCGCGTGGGGCCAGTCGGGCCGCGCGCCAGGCACGTTCGACGCGGTGCGAACCTGGTCCGCCATCGGGTACGGCGGCCAGCCCACCTACCTCCCGGAGAACCTGGGGAACCCGGACCTCGGTCCGGAGCGTACCAGCGAGACCGAGCTCGGCTTCGACTGGTCCGGCTTCAGCAGCCGGCTCTCGGCGGAGTTTACGTGGTACCGGCAGCACACCACCGACGCGCTCTTCAACGTGCGGCACGCCCTCTCGGAGGGCTTCAGGCCCTCGCAGCAGGAGAACGTCGGCGAGCTGGAGAACAAGGGGATCGAGGCGAGCCTCAACGCCACGATCTACGACGCCGAGAACTGGGGCTTCGACCTGGGAACCAGCCTCTACACCAACCACTCCAAGGTCCTGTCCCTGGGCGGCGCGCCGCCTTTCAGTGGCGGCGGCTCGTGGATCGAGGAAGGGTACCCGGTGACGCTCATCCGGGGCGTGACCATCGACAACCCCGACTCCAAGACCGATCCCCGCTACGTGTGCGGTGACAGCCGGGTGGAGCCGGGCGCCGCGTGCGTGAACGTGGACGTGCCCCTGGGACCCCAGGAGCCCACCAAGGTCTTCGGCCTCAACGCGTCGCTGCGTGGGCCCGGGGGCGTGGAGCTCTCGGCCCGGGGCGAGTACCAGGGCGGCCACTACATCTATGATGGGCCGACCAACGAGGGCGTGAACCGGAACATCCGGTGGCCCACGTGCGCGGACTACTACGCCTTCACGGACAACGACCGCGGCGCGGAGGCGCCGGCCGAGATGCGCTACTTCTGCGACCGGGCCTTCTACCGGCGCGGGACGATGATCCACAAGGCCGACTTCTTCAAGATCCGCGACGTCACGGCCCGGATCCCGCTGGGCGAGCTCGTCCCCGGCAGCTCGAACGCCACGCTGACGCTGTCGGCGCAGAACTTCTACCGGTGGCGGAACTCCGACTTCCCCATCTTCGACCCCGAGATGGTGACCAACACGGGCTTCGGAGACCAGGTGCCCGGCATCACCGAGCACATCCCGCCGTCGGCCTCCTTCGTCGCTTCCATCAGGGTGGTGTTCTGATGTCCGCCGCACGCAGAGGAGAACCGAGCATGTTTCGATCGCTGAAGCGGCTTGGCGCGGCGAGCGTCTTCATCGTCGCGGCCACCGCCTGTGACTTCCAGGTTACCAACCCGGGCCCCACGGACGACAAATTCCTGGACCGCCCGGAGGCCCATCAGGCCGTAGCCAACGGCTCGGCCCGGATGCTGTTCGACGCCCTCAACGAGGTGGCCTACACCACCTCGGCGGTGACCCGGGAGATGTTCCCCTCGGGCTCCACGTCGTCGTTCGGCATCTCGCAGAACCAGCAGGAAGGCCTGCTCATCTACGACGACGAGCACATCGTGGACGGGTGGACGAGCGCCCAGCGGGCGCGCTACATCGGTGAGAGTGGCTTCGCCCGCTTCGCCGAGACCCACGAGGGAGGGAACACCGGATACGCCCCCGCCGTGGACGCCGCGCTGTACGCGGCGTACTCCGACCGTCTCCTGGGGGAGAACTGGTGCGAGTCGGCCGTGGACGGCGGCTCCATCATCACCCGGGCAGAGATGCTGCAGCGCGCGGAGGAGTGGTTCACCACCACCATCGAGGCCGCGAGCAGCTCTGCGTTCGCAGACGAGAAGACGGCCGCCTACGCCGGCCGCGCGTCTGTGCGGGCGAACCTGGGTGACTGGGCCGGGGCGATGTCCGACGCGGCCCAGGTGCCGACTTCCTTCGAGTTCGACGCACGCTACGAGACGGCCCAGCAGGACCAGTTCAACCGCATCTACTTCGCCGGCGCCAGCGAGCCCTACCGCGCCGTGACGGTCTGGAACACGGTGTACGTCGACTACTACGACCAGACCGGGGATCCGCGGACGCCCTGGACGTACCACGAAGGCGACGTGGGCGATGCGTCGGTGGGCGTCGTAGGCTCGAAGGTGCCGTTCTACCAACAGCAGAAGTTCGCCGACCGCGGCTCGGACATCCGGCTCTCGTCGGGGTACGAGATGCGGCTGCTGGAGGCGGAGAAGAAGCTCATGGACGGCGACATGGCCGGCGCCATGACGCTGGTGAACGGACACCGTGTGGAGCTGGGGCTCGACCCCTGGACGCCGGCGGACATCACCGAGGCATGGACCGACTACAAGCGCGAGCGGGGCATCGAGCTCTGGCTCGAGGGCCGTCGCCTCTCCGACCTCAAGCGCTGGAAGGACAACGGCAGCCCCGGGGCCCTGGATGACCTGGAGACCGCGGGCAGCGCGGCGTCGTACCTCGATCCGGGACAGACCCTCTGCTACCCGATCCCGAAGAACGAACGGGAGTCCAACCCCAACATCCCGCTGCAGCCAGGCGGTTGACGGGGAAGGCCTGATCCAGGCCTGATGTGAAGCGGCCCCGCCCGGAGTCCGGGCGGGGCCGCGCTCGTTCGGAGTCGCGCCGGGTGGTGGCGTGGAGCTAGGCTGCCGCCGCTATGGGAAGATGCGGAAGCTCAGGATCGGGACGCGCCGGCTCTCCTGCGTCCCTCCACCGGGGTTGTCGGCACTTCCCCCGCCCCCCCGCGACTGGAGCGCGATGATTACGCCGACGGCCACCGCTCCGGCTCCCACCACCACCCCCATGCGCCCCTTGGAGAGCTGGCGCTGCTCGATCTCGAGCACATCCCGGGTGGGGACGCTGACGCGCTGCACCACCGCGCGCATGCCTCGCTCCGCGTCGTTGTGGCCCACCGACGTGTCGACGAGGACCTGGCCGTCGCCCTGCTCCATCAGTGTCCCGGTGAGGAGGCGGTTGTCGGTGAGGCGCTGCTCCACCAGGCGGCCGGCCTCGACGGCGGTGAGCCGGATGCGCACGGGCGTTCCCGGTGCCACGTCCTCCAGGGGGGTGGGGAGGTAGGTGTAACAGCCGCTGGCGGCCAACAGCGTGCCGACCAGGAGGTAGCTCTTGCCGCGCATGTGAGTCCTCGACGACCCGGGGGTGGATGCGACCTGCCGACGCGAAGGTATATACGCCCGAACCGGCCGGAAGATCGCAAGGGTGTCCCCCTACCGGCTTCGCCTGGCGCTCCGCGCCGTGGGGGGCCGGCCCCGACCGAGCCGGGAGCCCACGCGCTACCGCAGCGTCCACTCCCAGAGGTTCCAGAAGCTCCCGAAGTTCGTCCCGCTCGGGCGGAATCCCCCCACGCGGGTGCTCACGAGCTGCGGGATCACGTTGTGGTAGAGCGGCAGCGCGCGCGCCGTCTCGGCGAGCCGGACCTGCACGCTGTCGAGGAGGGGCTTGCGCGCGGCAACGTCGAGGTGGCGGTCCGACGCCTCCATGAGCGCGTCGAGCTCGGGGTCGCACATCCCGGTCATGTTGTTGGGACCGTCGCAGGCGTACAGCCCGGTGACGCTCGGGTCGGCCGGAAGGAACCAGGCGCTGACGATCGCCTCCCATTTCCGGCTGCGCCAACGCTGTGTCCAGGCTGCGCTCTCCAGCGTCTCGAACGTCACCTCGACGCCGACGTCGCGCAGCTCGGCCTGGATGACCTGCGCGACCGCGATCCGGTCGGTGCTCCCCGCACGGTTGAGCATCGTGAAGGAGAAGCGCTCACCGTCGCGCATGCGGATTCCGTCGGGGCCCGGGAGCCAGCCGGCGTCGGCGAGCATGCGCTTCGCCAGCCCGGGATCGAAGGAGACGGTGGGCACGTCGGGGTCGTGGTACGGGCTGCTCGGATTGATCGGCGAGTCGGCGACGTGCACGGTGCCCTGCATGAGCTTGTCGGCGATCGCCTGGCGATCTACGGCGTGGAACAGCGCCTCTCGAACGGGGGCGTCGGAGAACAGGCGGCGCGCTCGCTCGGTGTTCAGGCTCAGATCCAGGTGCAGGAAGGTATTCGAGCTCACGAGGTGGATCTGGTAGTCGTCCAGGTGTCGCACCTCCGACACCTGGGTGGGGAGGAGCTGCGCGTAGTGGTGCTGGCCGGCCCGCATCGCGTTGAGCCGCGTGTTCGGGTCGGGGATGAACGACCACACGATCTCGTCGATGCGGGGGTACTCGGGCCCCCTCCAGTAGTCGTCATTGCGCACCACGCGGATGTATTCGCCGCTCTTCCACTCCGCGAACTTGAACGGCCCCGTTCCGATGGCCGCCGGCCCACGGTTGAACGGCTCGTAGTTGACGATCTGCTCCGTGGTCATGCCCCCCAGGACGTGCTCGGGGAGGATGGCCTCGAACAGTCCGTCGTAGTAGCCGTACACGCCGTCCCACCGGAACACGACGGTGTGGTCGTCGGGGGCGTCGCAGCCGATGATGCCGAGATACTGGTCCCGGTTGTAGACCTGCGAGTTCGGGCTGATGACGAACCTCCACGTGAAGCAGACGTCGGCGCTGGTGAACGGCTCGCCGTCGTGCCAGCGGACGTTCTCACGCAGCGGCCACGTCATGTCGACCGTTCCGTCGGCGTTGTGCGTCACGAGCCCGTTCGCTTCCGTGGGGATCTCCCTGGCGAGCACCGGCACGTAGGTATTGTGCTCGTCCGTCGTGATCAGGCCCTCCATCATGCTGAACTCGATGTCGACGAGGTTCTGGCTGGTGAAGGGGTTCAGGACGTCGATCTCCCGGTCGTAGGCCACGCGCAGGATCGTTCGGCCCTCACCGGACGCCGCGCCGTCGGTGCCCCGGTCCCCACCGACGCAGGAGACCAGCGTCAGGCAGGCCAACGTCACCATGCCGAGCCGGCGGCACATCGTCGGGCGATGACGGCCGCTCACCGTGCGGCGCCCCCGAAGGCGACCCGGATCCCGAGCTGCACCTGCCACTGGGAATCGGGCGAGGCCACCGACCAAGGCTGCGGGATGCGCACGCTGCCCTGCTCGTCGCGGAAGGGGAGGAGGCCGCCGGTCCACTCCGACAGGAGCTCTCCCGTGCCCTGGGCGCGCTCGACCGGCTGCAGGAGCGACGAGGTCGGCGCGATCGTGCGGATCAGGCCCCGATCGTGGCTCACGAGGTTGAGGACGTTGATCAGGTCCGCCTCGAGGCGGACCGCGGCGCCCCGCACGTGCAGGCCCTGGGCCAAGCGCAGGTCGAGGCGGTTCTGCCAGGGGGCGCGGCACCGGTTGCGGAGCATCATCCTCCCCTCGAAGCGCCGGAGGCACGGGTCCGAAGCGAGCGCGGCGGCCAGGCGCACGGACGTTCCTGGGCCCGAAGGCACCTCGAGGGGATCGTCCGGGACGTACACCAGGTCGTTGTTCAGGTCCGAAGCCTTCCCCAGCGAGGGGTAGCCGTCCCCGTTGAGGTCGCCCCGGTACACGTACGAGAAGGGGAGCCCGGACTCCCCCGTGTACAGGAGCGCGACCTCGGTGCTCTCCAGCGCCGGAACGGGCCTCCCGTACAGCGCGAGCACCACCTTGTGCGGCCGGTCGAAATTGGACGGCGTGAGGGGCGGGTCGTTGGGATCGCCGTGCGTGGGCGTGGACCCGAACGCCCCGATGAGATCCACGGACGTGAGGCTCATGCGGTCGTAGGAGCGCCCGTAGGCGTAGCCGGCCCGGAACCCGATCCCACCCTGGAGCGAGCCATGCAGCTCGGCCGAGACCGACCACGAGCGGTCGCCCGAGCCGTTGGTGACCAGGAGCACCTGGCCGTAGTCGGGGAGCACGCGGTTCGGCCGGAAGCCGAGCGCCGACGGCGTGCCGAAGTGTGGGCGGTCCGTCCCGCCATAGCCGCGCAGGGGTCCCAAGCCGTCCTCCTGCGGGAGGATGTTCAGCTCCTGCAGTCGCACCTGGTGGATCGACTCCCCGAGGACGACGTCGAAGGACGCCGAGATCGACGACGTCAGCTCTTGATCCACCGCCAGTGACATCTTCGCATATTGCGGATAGCGGAAGCCGTCGTCGAACACGGTGACCGTGCGCGACACCGTCGGCGGACCGTACAGGCAGGTGGGATCGGGATCGCCGCCGGGATCGAACTGCGGCGCCGTGTTCCCCACCGGCGGGCTGGTGGTCCACCGCCCGAAGCAGGAGCGCACCTCGGAGCGTAGCCCCGTGTCGTGGAAGGCGTTCGCGAGCCAAACGTACGGTAGCTGGCCGGTGAACAGCCCCACGCCCGCGCGCACCTGTGTGCGCCGCGTTTCCCCCCGCCGCCAGTTGAGCCCGACGCGGGGCGAGAACAGCACCCTCCCGGACGGGACGTGGGACGTCGAGCGCCCGAAGGCGGCGGCCACGTCGTCGTTCTGCGCGGGGTGGTCCAGGGCGAAGGGAACGTCCATGCGCACACCGAAGCGCAGGGTGAGCTCGTCCAGGTCGATCTGGTCCTGCAGGAAGACGCCCGTCTCCGCGACGTCGAAGGCGATCCCGGGACTTTGGCCGTCGAGGAGGACGGTGCGCTGATAGCGGAGCGGTGCGTTGTCGAGCACGTCCGTCCAGTCGGCGAAGAAGAAGGCGCCGTTCGAGCCCGGGAGATACGTCTGCCGGATCCCGTACCACGCCGCCTGGCCACCGAAGGTGAGCGTATGGCGGTCCCGGACCAGCGTGAGGGTGTTCGTGAGCCGCGCGCTCGTCTGCTCGAGGTCGTCGTCCCCGTAGAACTGGGCTCCCACGCGGATGGGTCGGGTCGCGCTCAGCGAGAAGAAGGGGCTCTGCAACACGACTTCGACTTGCGGATAGTCGCTGGCCGGACGCGTGCGGTCGGTGGTCCGTTGGACGGCCAGGTCCAGCTCGTTGCCGCCGCGGGCGCCCAGGTCCGTGAAGAGCTGTGCGGAGAGCGCGTTGTTGGTAGACGTACGGAATACGGCGTTGGACGAGAGCTCGTACGGTTCGAACGGCGCCCGATTCGGGGCCTGGTCGTTGGAAGCGTGCGCGAAGACGTTCCGGATGGACAGGCGGTTGCCGCCTGTGAAGCTCCAGTCCAGGCGGGTGAAGACGTTGGCCAGATCCTGAGTGAGGTCGTAGGGTCCGGCCATGCCGGTATCCACGCCGTGGGCTTCCTCGAAGATCTGCTGGAAGAGGTCGATGGTCTCGGGGGTGATGCCGACCAGCGCGGCGGCGTCACGTCCCGAGTTGTAGCCCGAAGGCGGCCCGCGACGGCGCTCCACCTCCCCCGAGACGAAGTAGTGGATCCGATCCCGCGCAATCGGTCCGCCCGCGGTGAGGCCGACCAGTGTCCGTCGGATCCCGGAAGCCTGCGCGGTGCCCGAGGGGAGGGTGAGGTCGCCCGTGAGTGCGGCGTCCCTCCCGACCGCGAAGGCCCGTAGGGCGAAGTCGTTCGTTCCCGTGTGCGTGACGGCGTTCATCACGCCACCCGCGAAGCCGGAGAGACGCACGTCGTAGGGGGCGACGAGGATCTCGTACTGGGCGACCGCGTCCAACGGGAGGAGCTTCGCGCCGGCTTGCCCGCCGGGGATGCCGCTCGGTGTGAGGCCGAACACGTCCCCGGCCGTGAGTCCGTCGATGAGGATCGCGTTGTAGCGATCGTTCTGCCCCGCGACGCTGAACCCCCCGGCTTCGGTCCGGCGCACCAGCGTGGAGAGCACGGTCAGGTCCATGACGTCGCGCGACGGGTTGGGGAGGGAGCCGAGGGCGCGCTCACCCACCAGGGTGGTGGGGCCCACCCGGGCGCGGTCCACGACCTCCCCCCTGGGCACCTCCACGGACACGCCCTCCACGGGCACGGCCTCGCCCCGGAGGACGAGATCGACCGGGAGGGTCACGCCGATGGCGAGCTGGAGGTCCGTGCGGGTGTCATCGGCGTACCCGATGTGCGAGGCCGTGAGCTCCCAGGGGCCACCCGGCGGGAGGAGCAGGAGGACGTAGCGACCGTTGCCGTCCGTGATCGCCATGCGCTCCATGCCCGTCAGCGCGTGGCGTACGCGCACGGTGACCTCGGACAGCCCCACGCCGTTCGCGTCCGTCACCCTTCCGCGGATTGCCGACGTCGTCTGGGACTGCGCGGACGCGGCACGGGGGACGACCGCGACGGCGAGCAGCGCGACGAGCGCATACCGCCCGACCGGGCGAGGGAAGATCATGAGCCTCCGGGTGTGGGCGGAGCCGGGACGAGCGAATCCGGGGACGGGCGCAAACGACCTGGGTCGGGCGTCCTCCGTGAGTATACGTGGGGTGCGCGTCGAAACAACGCGCCCGCCGCGGCCGGCCTACCCTCGCGCGCTCCTCAAGCCGGTCCGAACATCCCCACCGTGTCCGTCGAGTGCATGCGCCCGTACAGGAAGGGCACGAAGCCGGCCCGGTTCCCGACCCGCGCCCAGGCGGGCGCCACGCTCGGCTCTCCCCACCAGTAGGACCAGATGAGCACGGCCCGGGAAGGCGCGGCGATGAAGCGCATCCGGTTCTCCACCCAGCCGTCGCCGCCCACCAGGCTGTGGGCGCGCAGCCAATCGGTCACCTCGGCCTCCGGCCGCCCGTCCGCGTGCAGGCGCCAGGCCGCCACGGTGCCGATGCCGGCGCGGTAGCGGTTCATCATCGCCTGCAGCCGGTCGTCGTCGGACTCCATCCATCCTGCCGCTTCCATCCCCGCATCGGCGATCCCCTCGAAGACCGACGAGCTCGCCGTGTTCACGACGCTGAGCAGGACGTCGTCGGTGGCTCCGTCCGCCCGCGCCATCGTCTCGCGCAGCTTGAACTGGACGTAGTGGCCCGGGCAGCCCTCGTGCGCCGCGAGGTGCTTGAGGGCCGGACGCGTGAGCACCGGGTCGGTGTTCAGCTCGATCGTCCGGCGCAGGTAGTCGCAGCGCGCGTTGTACGGCACGGCCGAGACGGCGGCCACGCGCATGCCGTCGGAGCGGGGGGCGGGGATCGCCACCACCCGGTCCTCCGTGCGCATCCACGCCTCGTCCAGGAGCTCTTCCAGGAGGGGCGCCACGGCCGACGGGTCCACGCGGTTGCGGTCCTCCCACGCCCGGCAGCGGGCCGCCAGTCCGCCGCCGTATCCCATGGTGCCGAGCAGGCCGTTCATGTCGTCCCGGAGCGCGTCGAGCTCGCGGTCGGAGGCGGGGCGGGCGGGCACGTGGAGGAAATCCGCGAGCTGCGCCTGGAACGGCAGACCCTCCGTTCGCCAGCGGATGAAGGCGAGGGTGGAGTGACAAAGCTGGTCGTAGTAGCGGCGTCGGTCGGGCTCGGGGAGGGCGGCGGCCTCCCGTCGCAGCTCGAGGAAGCGCACCCGGGCCGCTTCGTAGCCATCGAAGCGGTCGGGCTCGATTCGTCCTTCCGTGTCCATGTTCAAGACGACGAGGCCGTCGCCGTCGCAGCTCTCCGGGCGATACAGCGCGTCGACGCCCAGCAGAGCCGCGGCCGCCGCTCGGCCGAGCGCGAGCGTGTGCGTGTCGATCATCCCTCCTCCTCGCCGTGGGGCGGCGCCGGGCCCCCCGTGGTCGCTCGGTCCATGAGCTCGCCGGCGAGCGTGACCGGGATCGAGCCCCACGACAGCAGCCGGTCGTGGAAGTCGCGCAGGCTGAACGCGGCACCCTCGCGCTCCTCGGCGGCGCGCCGCAGGGCGTGGATGCGGTCTGTGCCCGTCACGTACATGAGCGCCGCTCCCGGGAACATGCTGTTCTTGACGGCCTCGGCGCTGGCCGCCTGCGGGCTCATCCCCGCCTGCTCGCGGTAGAACGCCGCCGCCTCGTCGAGCGACGTCCTCCCGCGGTGCAGCTCCACGTCCACGACGGCGCGGGAGCACATCCGCGCCCGGCTGCTCGTCTCCGCGTACGCTTCCAGTGGTGTGAGGCCGCCCACCTCCGCCATGAGGTCCGTGGCGTAGCAGGCCCACCCTTCGGCCATCGTGCCGCCGCAGAACATCGCGATCCGCGACGCGCAGTCGACCGCCGCGACCCTCCCGATCCGCGAAGGGGAACGGGAGGCGTGCCAATTCTGGACGTGGTGCCCAATGCCGCCGTGGTGCACGACGTGGTTCAGCTTGATCACGGCGTCGTTGTGGGCCTCCAACAGCGCCCGGCGCGCCTCCGCCGGCATGTCCGCCTCGACGGGCGTGACAAGGTAGTCGTGCACCGGGGGACGGTCGAAGGCGGCGGGCGACCGATAGTAGAGGAAGTAGAGATGGGGGGCGGCCGCGCGCGCCCAGGCGGGGCGGGGGGCATAGCGGATGGGGAAATCGGGCCAGGTCAGGAGGTCGTGCTCGAGGGCGAGCGCACGCATCTCGTCCCACGTCTCGCCGTAGCGGGCGTAGTAGCTCTCCACGGTGGGGTGGTGCGCCGCGAGCCCGGCCAGCGCCTCGGTGGGTGAGGTGGCTCCGAAATCGGAGGCATGCGCCTCCAGGTACCCTCGCGCCCGCTCCAGCTCGTGTCGCGCGTAACGCGCGATCTCGCCGGCGTCCTCCTCGAGGAAGTGGCCCTCCCGCACGTGGAGCGCGAGCGCCTCCTCGCCGGAGGCCACGGACTGCGAGGGGCGGCGCAGCAACTCGTCGCGGAGCCAGGTGGCGTGCTCCTCGAACGCCGCCGCGGCCCGGTCGGCGGCATCGCGAAGACGCGGCGATCCCGCAGGCGCGTCGGCCTCCAGCCGATCGATGCCGTCACCCAGGAACGCCAGCGCCCCGACGCATTCGTCGAGCGCCCGCTCCGTCCACCCGGTCGGCGCCTTCCGCACGTGGTCGCGGCCCTGGGCGAGGAAGATGGGGACGGCCTGGAGGCGGGCACGCGCCGCGGCCATGCGCTCGGGGAGCGGCGCGAAGTCGGACAGGAACAGCGACATGACACCGAAGATCGCCTCGCCGGTGGCGAAGCTCGGGTTCCCCGCGTGGAAGTGTGCGGAGGCATGCTCCCACATCTGGATGCGCAGGAACCCTCGCGCCAGCCGGAGGTCCACCTCCTGCACGCCGGGGAGGTCGGCGACCTCCAGCGCCTCCGCGCGTCGGAGCAGGTCCTCCATGTCGGCCACCGTGTCGCCCACCCCCTCCTCCGATAGGTCGGGCAGGCGGTCGTCGTGGTCGTGGACGCCGACGAAGGTCGCGTTGACGGGCCGCCGGGCGTAGTAGGACGCGAAGAAGTCGTCCATCCACGCGTCGAACGCGACGGAGCGCCGCCCTGGGGAAGCCACTACAGCGTCATCTTGAAGCGCCGCACGGCGAAGAGCATGCCGCCCCCCGCCATCCCGGCCAGGAGCAGGAACTGTGGCCAAAGCTCCCGGAGGCCCGAGCCCTTCAGGAAGATCGCCCGGACCACGAAGAGGAAGTGGCGGAGGGGGTTGGCCACGGTGAGCACCTGGAAGAACTCCGGCATGGTGTCCACCGGATACAGGAACCCCGACAGGATGATGGCCGGAAGGAGGAAGAGGAACATCGACAGAAAGGCTTCCTGCTGCGTGTTCGAGATCGTCGAGATGAACAGGCCGAACGACAACCCGGCCACGATGAACATCGCGGCCGCGAGCAGAAGCGTCAGGGGCGAGCCGCGCAGGGGGATCTGGAACCAGAGGAGGGCGACGGCGGTGATGAGGGCGAGCTGCACCAGCGCCACCCCGGCGACCGGGATCGTCTTGCCGAGGATCAGCTCGGTCGCCGACAGGGGCGACACGAGGAGCTGCTCGAGGGTGCCGACCTCGCGCTCCCGCACCACGGCGAGGGCCGTGAGGAGCAGGCACATGAGGAACACGATCACGCCGATGACCGCCGGGACGTTGTAGACCCGCGACTCGAGGGAGGGATTGAACCAGGCACGGGTCCGCAGGTCGACGGAGGCGGGGATCGGCGTCCCCGCGCGCGCGGCGACGCGCACGCTCATCTCCTGGGTGATCTTGGCGGCGTAGCCCGTCGCGATCGTCGCAGTGTTGGAGTTGGCGCCGTCCACGACGAGCTGCACGGCCGGTCCCCGCCCGGCCTTCACGTCGGCGGCGAAGTCCGGCGGGATCTCGAGTCCCACCTTCGCGTCGCCATGGTCGAGGGCCCGGCCCAGGTCGGACGGGTCATCGGAGCTGCCTACCACACGGAAGTAGCCGGATGCGGTGAAGGCGTCCACGAGCTGGCGCGACTCCGCGGTGCGGTCGTGGTCCACGAGGAAGGTGGAGACGTTGCGCACGTCCGTGTTCACGGCGTAGCCGAACAGCAGGAGCTGGATGATCGGCGCGCCGAAGATCATCCGCTTGGACATGGGGTCGCGCAGGAGCTGTCGGGCCTCCTTGGCCACCATGCGCCGGATGCGGAGTAGCGACCGCGCGCGAGCGTCGTTCATGCGCGGAGCTCCTTGTGGAAGAAGCGGACCGCCAGGCCGAGGCCGAGGGCCGCATAGGCGACCATGAGCAGCGCCTGCGGCCACAGCACCGCCACCCCGACACCCTTGAGGAAGATCCCGCGGGTGACGGTGACGAAGTAGCGCGCCGGCACCAGGAACGTGACGCCCTGCAGGAAGCGGGGCATGCTCGCGATGTCGAAGAGGAAGCCGGACAACAGCAGGGCGGGGAGGTACGTCGCCACCATGGCGACCTGCGTGGCCAGCACCTGCGACTTGACCGCAGCCGAGATGAAGATCCCGAGCCCCAGGGCGCCGATGAGGAAGAACAGCGTCATCACCGAGAGAAGGAGGATGCTCCCGTTCAGGGGCGTGCCGAAGATCAGGATGCCCGCCGTCACGGTCACGGCGACGTCGAAGGCGCCGATGCCCAGGTAGGGGAGCAGCTTGCCCAGCACGACCTCGAGGCGGCCCACCGGCGTGGCGGCGAGCTGCTCCATCGTGCCGCGCTCCCATTCCCGTGCGATGGTGAGCGCGGTGAGCATGGCCGCGATGATCGACATGATCACCGCGATCAGCCCGGGCACGATCATGTGCCGGCTCTCGAGGTCGGGGTTGTACCAGGTGCGTGGCTCCAGGCGCAGCGGTGGCGTGATCTCACGGCCCTGGAGGACCGCATTCCGGCCGAAGCGGCTTACGATCGCGTCTGCGTAGTTCTGCGCGATGGTAGCCGTATTGGCGTCGCTCCCGTCGAGCAGGAGCTGCACCTCGGCGCCCCGGCCCGCGCGCAGGTCGCGGTCGTAGCCGGGGGGGATCGTGAGCACGCCGCGCACGCGCTCGCGCACGAGGTCCTCTTCGGCGGCGCGCCCGATGGCCATGCGCTCGACCACGGAGAAGTAGCCGCTGGAGACGAACGCCTCCACGAGCTTGCGGCTGCTCGCGGTGCGGTCGTGGTCCACGACGGCGATGGGTATGTCGTTCACGTCCCAGGTGATCGCGTACCCGAAGAAGAGCAGGAGGAAGAGGGGGAGCGCGAAGGCCAGGATCATGCTGCGCGGATCGCGGCGGAGCTGGATCCACTCCTTGCGGGCCATGGCCAGGAGGCGGAAGAAGTCCATGGGGCCTCCTACCCGACCGCCGCGCCGCCCTCGGCGCGCACCAGAGAGACGAAGACGTCCTCGAGCGAGGGCTCGACGGGGTGCATGTCCTCGACCGTGCGCCCTGCGTCCTCGAGGATGCGGCGCACGGTCTCCCGCCCCCCTTCGGCCTCCTCCACGGTCACGTGCAGGAGGCGGCCGAACATGGCGGCTTCCAGGATGCCCGGCGCCCCGACCAGGGCCTCGACCGCCCGCGGCGCGTCGTCCGTGCGTACCTGCAGGATCGGCTCCACCACGCGGTCGCGCAGCGCGCGCGGGGCGTCCAGCGCGATCAGCCGACCCCGGTTCATGAGCGCCAGCCGATGGCAGTACTCGGCCTCCTCCATGTAGTGCGTCGACACGAACACCGTCGTGCCCCCCGCCGCCATGTCGTCGATCAGGTCCCAGAAGCGGCGCCGGGCGACCGGGTCCACCCCGGACGTCGGCTCGTCGAGGAAGAGGATCGGGGGCTCGTGCACCATGGCGCACCCCAGCGCCAGGCGCTGCTTCCACCCCAGCGGGAGGTCCTCGGTCACGCGATCCTCCGCCTCCTCGAGCCCTGCCATGGAGAGGATCCACTCCCGGCGCGCGCGGAAGCGGTCGCCGGTGACGCCGTAGAGTCCTCCGAACAGCTCGATGTTCTCGTCGACGGTGAGGTCGGTGTACAGCGAGAACTTCTGGGACATGTATCCGATGGAGCGCTTGATGGCCGGCCGCTCCCTGCGGATGTCGTACCCGGCGACCCGCCCCTCCCCCTCCGTCGGGGCGAGCAGGCCGGTGAGCATCTTGATCGTCGTGGTCTTCCCGGCGCCGTTGGGGCCCAGGAAGCCGAAGATCTCGCCGGGGTGCACGTCGAACGTCACCGCGTCCACCGCGGTGAAGTCTCCGAAGCGGCGCGACAGCTCGCGGACCTGCACCGGAAGCGGCGTGTCAGCCACGGGCGCCTCCCACGAGGTGGATGAAGACGTCTTCGAGGGACGGCTCGATCTCTTCGACGTCGAGCACGGAGAGCCCCGCCGCCTCCAGCGCCCGGCGCGCGGTCGCAGCGCCGTCGTCCGCGGGCAGAAGCGCGTGGACGACATCGCCGAACAGGGCCGCGCTGCGTACGTCAGGATCGGCGCGCAGCGCCGCCCGCGCCTCGCGGGGCCGGTCGGCGCGCAGGGCGAGCATCGTCCCCTCGAGGGAGGCCTGAAGCACCTGCGGTCGGTCGAGGGCGAGGGCGCGCCCCTCGTCGAGGAGCACCACCCGGTCGCAGCGCTCCGCCTCGTCCAGGTAGGAGGTCGACACGATCACCGTGATCCCATCGGCCACCATCTCGTGCAGGATCAGCCAGAGCTCCCGCCGCGAGATCGGGTCGACACCGAAGGTGGGCTCGTCCAGGAGGAGCACGCGCGGGTGGTGGATCAGGCAGCACGACAGGGACAGCTTCTGCTTCATTCCGCCCGAGAGCTTTCCGGCCAGGCGGTCGGAGAACTCCCCCAGCCGACTGAAGCGGTAGAGGCGCTCGAGCCGTTCGGGGCGGGCCGCCTTCGGCACACGGTACAGGTCGGCGTAGAAGTGGAGGTTCTCCTCCACGGTCAGGTCCTCGTAGAGCCCGAAGCGCTGGGCCATGTACGCCAGGTGCGGCTTGGCCGCCTCCGGATCACGGCTCACGTCCACGCCGTCGATGATGGCCGTGCCTTCCGTCGGGCGGAGCACGCCTGCCAGCATGCGCAGCGTGGTGGTCTTGCCCGCGCCGTCGGGCCCCACGATCCCGAACAGCTCGCCCGGGCGCACGTCCAGCGTCAGCGCGTCCACGGCGGTGAGGTCACCGAAGCGCCGTGTGAGCGCCTTCAGTGATACGGCGGCGTCGCTCACGAGCCGGGCTCCAGCAGCGTGACGTCCGCCGGAATCCCGGGCTTCAGCTCGAACTCCGGGTCACCGCTGATGCGCACCTTCACCGGGTAGACCAGCTTGATGCGCTCCTCCGTCGTCTGGACGTTGCGGGGCGTGAACTCGGCCTCGCTCCCGACGAACGTGACCGCGCCTTCGTAGACCTTGTCGGGGTAGGTGTCGGAGGTGATGCGCGCCCCCATCCCGAGCTTCACCCGGCCGATCACGTCCTCGCGCACGTAGATGCGGACCCAGCGGTCGTTGGGGTCGAGGAGCGTGAGCACCGGCGCGCCGGGACTCACGGTCTCGCCCGGCTCGCGGTGGCGCACGGTGATGCGCCCGTCGAACGGTGCGTACACGACCGCGTGCGCGAGCACGGCATCCGAGCGAGCGACGTTGGCGCGCGCCTGTTGCACCATCGCCTCCTGGGCCCGGACCGTCTCGGCCCGTGGGCCTTCCCGCACCATGGACAGCGTCTGTTCAGCCTGGTCGAGAGCCGCGTCGGCTACGTCCCTCGAGGTAAAGGCGCGGTCGAGCGCCTGCTGGCTCACCGCACCTCCGTCGAAGAGCTTCTGGGTGCGCTCCGCGTCGCGCCCGGCCTCGTCGGCGCGCTGGCGCGCCGAGCGCAGGGCCGCTTCGGCCTGGAGCACCTCCTGCGGGCGCGAACCCCGGCGGAGCTCCGCGAGGCGCGCCTCGGCGGCCTGGAGCTGGGCGGCGGCGGCGTCACGCGCCGCGGTCAGCTCGCCGGTGTTCAGGCGGGCCAGCTCGACGCCCCTGGTGACCAAGTCGCCCTCCTTCGGCACGATCTCCTCGACGCGGCCCGGCACCTGGAAGCCGAGGTCCGCCTCGGTGGCCTCGACGGTGCCCGATGCCGAGATCCCCGCTCCGTCCGCTCTTCCATTGCGCAGCACCAGCCAGGTGGTGACGGCGGCGAGCGCCAGGAGCACGGGCACCACGATCCTCAGTCTCTTCTTCATCACCGGATCTCCAGCGCCTCGTCGATCCACGCCCGGTCCAGGCGGCCCTGGGCGCGGGCCCGGCCCGTCCAGGCCAGGATCTCGTCGTATCGTGCCCGGGCGCGGCCCGCCCGGGCCTGGAAGAGGGCGGCCTCCGCCCTCAGGTAGTCCTGCTGCACGCCCGCGCCGGTCTCCAGGCTCAGCGCCTCTATGCGGGCCACCTCCTCCCACTGGGCTACCGAAGCCTCGAGCGCATGGGTGCGCGCGGCGGATTCCGTGACGGCCGCGTTCGCGGCATCCAGCGCCCCGGCCACGGATAGCTCGGTCAGGCGCAGGTCCTCCATGGCCGCCCGCAGATCCGCTTCCGCGGACCGGATGGCCGCGGACCGGGCGCCGCCCGTGAAGAGGGGCCAGGAGACGCGCACGCCGGCCTGCCACTCTGCCACGTACTCGCCGGCGCCGCTCCCGTAGTCCTGGAGTCCGGCGGCCGCGGAGAGCCGGGGGCGCCGTCCCGCGCGCTCGACTTCCAGGCGAGCGCGGGCGGCGTCGACCGCGCGCCGCGCCGCCGTGACACGCGGGTCCGTGGCGGCCGTGGCGGCCGTGTCGGCACGTTCCGGGCGGGACGAGACGTCGGCGAGGGCACGTCCGGCGAGCTCCTCCGCCGGTACGCCCATCAGGCGGGCGAGGTTGCGCTCCGCCAGACCGGCACGGGCGTCCGTGGTGGCCTTCTGGGCGCGCGCGTCCAACATCGCCGCTTCGGCCCGCAGGACGTCGACGCGCGCGGCGGTTCCCTCCCTGAGGCGTTGGTCGGCGCGCTCACGCTCCGATTCCAGGGCCTCGACCTGGTGGGCCGCCGCTGCCTGGAGCTCCCGCATCCCCAGCACGCCGGTGTAGGCCGTCACGACGTCCTCGAGCAGCTGCATGGTCGTGGCCTCCTTCCGGGAGGTCATTGCCTCCTCCGTGGCCTGCGCGCCACGGATCCGGGCGCCGCGCGCGCCGCCGTCCCAGAGCGTCCAGTCCAGGCCGAGCTGGCCCTGCACGAGCGTCCGGTCGAACGTCGGCGGATCGGTCGGATCGAAGCCGTGTAGCGGCGCCACGACCATCGGCTCCTCGAAGCGCGTCAGCGAGCCGTTCATCGCCAGGGCGGGGAAGAGGGCGGCGCGCGCGCCGGCGCGCGCCGCGTCCGCCGCGTCGACTCGGGCGTCCGCCGCACCGACCGAGGGATGCGAAGCGAGGGCCGAGTCTGCGGCGGTCTGGAGGGTGAGGGTCTGCGCGTGGGCGGGACGGGGCGCGCCCGCGAGCGCGAGAACGCCGCACAGCGGCGCGACGATGCGAGCCACTGCCGAAGAGCGAGTCATTCCGTTGCCTCCTGACGGACGGAGAGTCCGGTGCGGACGAATCTCTTGACGTGCTCCGCCGCGGAGCGGCGGGTCCCGGGGTCGGCGAGGTCGACACCGCCGACCTCGCGAAGCATCGGGGCCATGACGGTCATGTAGATCGGCTGGGCCACGACGCTGAGCGCGGTGAGGACCGGGTGGCCCCTCCGTACGGAGCCGTCGGCCCATCCCTCGGAGACGATGCGCACGAGGTACGCGGCGTTCTTCTGCAGGATCGCGACGACGGCCGCCGGGGGTTGCTTGCCGGCGGCGACCTCCTGGAGGAGCAGCCGGGGAAGGTCCGGGTTGGCCCCCATGTGGTCGAAGAAGACGTCGACCACGGCGTCGAGGCGATCGAGGGGCGTGCCGGGGCCCATGGCCACCGTGCCCACCCGCTCGACCATGGGGGTCAGGCCCGACGTCAGCACAGCCTCGTACAGCGCGCGCTTCGATCCGAAGTGGTACGTGATCGCGCCGAGATTTACGCCGGCCTCGCGCGTGATGTCCCGCACGGAGGCGCCATCGAACCCTCTGCCGGCGAAGGCGTGCCGTCCAGCGGCCATGAGGGCCGCGCGGGTGTCCCCACCGCGCGTCTGATCCTCCCCGGCCCTTCCCGGTCGGTCCATGTCCGTCACCACGTTCCCTCGTCAGATTAATTCATACGTTCGTATGAATAATGTAGGGTCCGGCGGTGCGCAAGTGGGCCAAGAAAGAGGGCCGC
>Ga0315556_1000362_pt1 | contig 27678 bp, 27 predicted proteins | sample SalMarSW160310MG_FD_202112 | JGI IMG/M metagenome (GOLD analysis project Ga0315556, IMG submission 202112) | Salt marsh sediment microbial communities from the Plum Island Ecosystem LTER, Massachusetts, United States - Salt Marsh Sediment SW1603-10 ...
TAAGATTTCTCACTGCGTTCGAAATGACACTAGGATGGGTTACGCTAGTACTCGGCTGTCAAAATGATAGCGGACCGGTGTTATCATGTCATTTCGAGTGCCGCGAGAAATCTCAAGCAGTCGTAAGTCATATACCTATAAAATACAGGATTTCTCATTCCATTCGAAATGACACTGAGATGGAGACGGCGGTGGTAATCGGCCGTCGAGGGTTTATCGGGGCATTATTCGGGGCATTATTATGGTGTCATTTCGAGCGCCGCGAGAAATCTTAGGCGGCATAAAATCATATACCAGCAAAAGACAAGATTCCCCTCTTCGTTCGAAATGACACTGAGACGAGGATCGCACTCCACAGCTAAATGCCGAGCTCTTCGCTGAGATCGCGCCACTCGGGATTTCTGTCTATCACCAGCGCATCTTTCTTTTCCCTCCGCCACTTCTTGATTTCCTTCTCCCGGGCGAGCGCCGCCTCCACGTCCGAGGTCTCTTCAAAATAGACGAGCTTCCGCACCTGATATTTTTCAGTAAAACCCGGGACGAGCTTGGACTTGTGCTCATATATGCGACGCGCAAGGTCATTGGTAACGCCGACGTACATTACTTTATTATTCCAGTTGGTCAGCAGATACACGTAGTAAGAACGCTCCAGCATTGCTAATCCCTCCCGGATTAAGATTTCTCACTTTGTTCGAAATGACAGATTCACATTACGCCCTGTGGGTAGAAATCTTAGGTCTCCGTATATCATATATCCGTAAAAACAAGATTCCCCTCTTCGTTCGAGATGACACTGAGATGGGGGCGGCGGCGGCAATCGGCCGTCGAGGGTTTATCGGGGCATTAGTATTGTGTCATTTCGAGCGCAGCGAGAAATCTTAAATGTCGGGGTGTTGCGATCTGCAATCTAAGATTTCTCGCTGCGCTCGAAATGACAAGGATCGGCGGAGTAATGCCCTGCAGCAAAAATAACATCCGCGATGATAAGCCTGGGCTTACCTAAATCACCTTCGAATAGCGCTGATCGCGGCTTTCGCGCAGGTAACGGTCGAATACCATGCAGACATTGCGGATCAGCAGGCGTCCGGCGGGCAGGACGTGGATGGTGTCGCCGTCCATGCTGATCAGGCCGTCGGCAGCGATGTCGCGCAGCTCCTGGAGTTCCGTCGCGAAATAGCCGGGGAAGTCGATGCCGAAGCGCCGGGCGATGGCCGGCATGTCGAGTTGGAAGTGACAGATGAGCTGGGTGATGATCTCGCGGCGCAGCAGGTCGTCGGCATTGAGTTTGACGCCGCGCAGGATGGGCAGCAGGTCGGCATCCAGGGCGGCGGCGTATTCCTCCAGGGTCTTGACGTTCTGACTGTAGGTGTCACCGACCTTGCCGATGGCGGTGATACCCATGGCGACCAGATCGCAGTCAGCGTGGGTGGAATAGCCTTGGAAGTTGCGGTAGAGGGTGCCGTCGCGTTGCGCCACCGCCAGTTCGTCGTCGGGTTTGGCGAAGTGATCCATACCGATGTAGACATAGCCGGCGGCGGCCAGGCGCTCGCTGCACATCTTGAGGATCTCCAGCTTGTCCGCGGCAGACGGCAGCTCCGCTTCGTTGATGCGCCGCTGTGGCATGAACAGCTCGGGGAGATGGGCGTAGTTGAATACCGACAGGCGATCGGGATCGGCGGCTATGACCTTGTCGACGGTGCGCGCGAAGCTCTCCAGGGTCTGGAAGGGCAGGCCGTAGATGAGGTCGACGCTGATGGAGCGGAAACCCAGACGGCGCGCCTCGGCCATGACGTGGAGGGTCTCCTCCTCCGACTGGATGCGGTTCACCGCCTTTTGCACGCGCGGATCGAAATCCTGGATGCCCAGGCTCAGACGGTTGAAGCCCAGTTCGCGCAGCACCGCCAGGGTGGCGTCGTCCGCCTCGCGCGGATCGACCTCTATGGAATACTCGCCGCTGTCGTCGTCGTGCAGCCGGAAATGCTCGCGGGTCTTGGCCATCAGGGCACGCATCTCGTCATGACTGATGAAGGTGGGCGTACCGCCGCCCCAATGGAGTTGATCGACGCTGCGCTCGCGGTCGAACAAGGCGCCCTGCAAGGCGATCTCTTTATGCAGCTGTTGCAGATACGGCGCGGCACGGTTGCGGTTCTTGGTCACTACCTTGTTGCAGCCGCAGTAAAAACACAGGGTGTCGCAAAACGGGATGTGGAAATACAGCGACAGCGGCGCGGGCGGGGTCTTGGCGTTGGTGGCCAATGCCGCATCCCGGTAGTCATCGATAGTAAAACTGCTCTGAAATTGCAGAGCGGTCGGATAGGACGTATAGCGCGGCCCGGCCTTGTCGTAGCGCCGAATCAAATCCTCATCGAAAACCAAAGACTGCAACATACATTTCTTCCCCTGCGACTATAAGCATGGTCTGCATTATCTATTATGACGTCATTCAGGCGTCTACCGGAATCCAGGAATTCCTGAACTAAAAGCTGCAGATTCCGGATCTCTGTCCCGGCGGCAATGACGAATTAATTATTCAAACCATCAATGATTACATTGTAGGGGAAATATATATTTAGGGAACCTCTGATTGAGGTGTCATTTCGAGCGCAGCGAGAAATCTTGGCTTTTAGGGCTGCTTGTAATCACCGGCTAAGATTTCTACCCGCGGGGCATAAAGCACTGCGCTCGAAATGACAAATAAGAGCTTCCCCGGTTCAGATTAAACCTCGCTCTCCTCGCTGAACAGATCGCGGTATTCGGCTAAGACCGAGCTTTCGAGTAGGAATACCCCGCCGCCGCCATTGACGAAGTCCAGCCACACGAAGGGCACGTCGGGGAAGCGTTCCACCAGGGCCTCTTCGCTGTTGCCGACTTCCACCACCAGCACGCCGTCGGGCGTCAGGTAATCACCGGCCTCGCGCAGGATGCGCAGCACGATGTCCAAACCCTCTTCCCCGGCCGCCAGACCCAGGCTCGGCTCGCGATGATATTCGTCCGGCAAACCCGCCAGTTCTTCACGGCCCACATAGGGGGGGTTGCTGACGATCAGGTCGTAGCGTCGGCCGTGCAGGGCGCTGAACAGATCGGATTGAATGGCGTGCACCCAGTCCTGCAGGTCGTGGTGTTCGATATTGATCGCCGTCACCGCCAGGGCGTCCGGCGAGATGTCCACCGCATCGACCTCGGCATCGGGAAAGGCATAGGCGCAGGCGATGGCGATGCAGCCGCTGCCGGCACCGATGTCGAGGATGCGCGTTACCTCACCCTGCAACCAGGGCTCGAAACCTTTGTCGATGAGTTCGGCGATGGGCGAGCGCGGCACCAGCACCCGCTCGTCCACGTAAAACTTCAGTCCGGCGAACCATGCCTCGTGGGTGATATAGGCGGCGGGCAGGCGCTCGACGATGCGCCGCTCGATAAGCTCCACCACGGCGCGCCGCTCGCTCAGGGTCAGCCGGCCGCGCGTCAATTCCCCAGGCAGCCCCGGCGCCAGGTGCAAGGCGTGCAACACCAGCTGCAAGGCCTCGTCCACGGCGTTGTCCGTGCCGTGACCGAAGAACACCCCGGCCGCGTTGAACCGGCTCGCACCCCAGCGCACATAATCACGCAGGGTGTGCAGTTGTTCGATGATGTCGTCGTTATCGGTGGCCATGGCCTTCTCTCTGTCAAGATGAACTGCACATCATAAACGAAACACCCTACGTAGAGGTGTAGAAGCAGGAGGATATATTTATTCTCCCCGCCTCACCCTTATGCAAGGAGATGATAAGAACTCAGATTTCCAGCCACCTGCGGCGACACGCCGGGTGGTTTGACCCACCCACGCTTAAGTCGGTGATCTGTAATATCATAGCCCTCATCTATGATACTCACCGATTCGCCACCCCCCGCGGCCAAGACCGTTTTCCCGGCACGGTCCCCCTGCCCGCCCCGCCCGTCTGCCTGGTCGAGTATCTGCTTGCGCTGCGCGGCGGCCCTGTTGGTGCTGTTCAGCATCTTGAACCCGGGCAGCGCCCGCGCCGCTCTCGACGTCACTGTCGAGGTCAAGGGCATCTCCGGGGAGTTACTCACCAATGTGCTGGCCTATCTGAGCATCGAGCAGCAAAAGTTCGATCCCAATCTCACGGAACTGCAATTGCAGCGCCTGCACCAGCGCGCCACCGAGGAGATCACCAAGGCCCTGCAACCCTTCGGCTATTACGACCCGCAGATCCATGGTTCGCTACAGCATAGCAACGACCGCTGGCTGGCCCGTTACGATGTCCAACCCGGTCCGCCGGTGCACGTCACCAGTATCGACATCCGCATCGAGGGCGACGGCAAGGACGATCCCGACTTCCGAGCGGTGGCGAACAGCTTCCCGCTGCACCGCGGCGAGGTGTTGAATCAGCCGCTGTACGAAAAGGGCAAACAAAACATCCAGCGCTTTGCCAGCGAGCACGGCTATTTCGATTTCAAGTGGCTGAAGAGCGAAATCGCCGTCGACCCGGCGGCGCACACCGCGGTCATCACCCTGCATATCGACAGCGGTCCGCGTTACTACTTCGGCACGGTCGACTTCAAGCAGGATGTGTTGCGCCCTAGCCTGATACAACGCTTCATCCCGTTCAAGACCGGCGCCCCCTACAACACGGCGCAACTGCTCGACCTGCAAAGCGCCTTAATCGACAGCAATTATTTTCGAAACGTGGAGATCAACCCGCGGCGCGATCTCAGCAAAGAACATCAAGTACCCATTGATGTCGACTTAACACCTCGTGACAAGCAACTCTATACTGTCGGCGTCGGTTACGGTACTGACAGCGGGGCACGCGGCAAGCTCGGCTGGGAGAACCGCCGCATCAACAATCGCGGCCACCGTTTCAACGTCGAGTACAACAGCTCGTCGATCCTGGACAGTCTCACCGCCCGTTACATCATACCGATCCGCAATCCGCGCACCGATCAATTCACCATTACCAGTAAGGTGAGTAACAATTACCTGCCGACCAGCAAAAGCGAAACTTTTTTGTTCGGCGTCAGCCGCAGTGTCGATCGCGGCAATAACTGGCTGGAAACCCTATACCTCAATTACCAGACTGAAAACTATTCAATCGCCGGGGAAAGTGGTAATTCCGTGCTGTTGTTGCCGGGGATCACCATGTCCAAGGTCAGCGCCGACAACCGTATCTATCCGCTGCGCGGCATCCGCCTGCTGGTGGACGTGCGCGGCGCAAACCCCGCCGTGATCTCCAATGCCCAGTACCTGCAGGTACGCGGCCAGGCGAAATTCGTGCACAAGCTGTTCGGCAAGGGTCGCATCCTGCTGCGCGGCGACGTGGGCGCGACGCGTTTCGGCGCGCTTCGCAACCTCCCCCCTTCGCAGCGCTTCTTCGCCGGCGGCGATCAGAGCGTGCGCGGCTACGCCTATGACAGCCTGGGTCCGCGCAATGCGGCGGGGCAGGTGATCGGCGGTGAACAATTGCTGGTGGGCAGCGTCGAATATGAACAGCGGTTCACCGACAGGTGGAGCGCCGCCGTCTTCTACGACACTGGTAACGCCATCGACAATTGGCAGGATGCACTCAAGGAGGGCGTCGGCTTCGGCGTGCGCTGGCGCTCGCCCATCGGTCCGATCCGTTTCGACCTGGGCTTCGCCATCAGCGAGCCGGGCACGCCCAAGCGTCTGCATATCAACGTGGGACCGGACCTGTGAAGCTGTTTACTCGTCTCATCGCCCTTCTGCTCACCGTGCTGAGCGCGACCTTGCTTGTCGCCACCTATCTGCTGCTCTCGCCGCAGGGACTGGAATGGACGTATCGCTTCGCTACCGCTCTGCTGCCTGGCCAACTCAGCATCGAAAGACTCGAGGGCCGATTGCGCGGGCCGCTCCGACTCAGCGGCGTGCATTACCACAACGATCTAATCGATGTGCACCTGGCACAGCTCGATCTGCAATGGCGACCCGGCGCCTTGGTGGAAGGTAAACTGCACATCGAGACCTTGACCGTCAGCGGGCTGCATATCCAGCAAGAAACGGCCACTGCCGGCGCAACCGCCGTCACCGCCACCGGTCCCTTGCCCGATATCCGCTTGCCGCTGGCGGTACAAATCGATCATGCCAAGTTACATGATTTCCGGCTCGCCGCCCGCGGCGACAACGCCGGCTTTGTCCTCACCGACGCCGAGTTGCGCAACGCCGCCTTACGCCAAGGTCGGCTGACCCTCGAAAAACTAACGGTGAACGCGCCGCAGTATCGCTTTAGCATAGCGGGCAATTTGACGCCGCAGCGCGACTATCCGCTGGACCTTGCCGTACAGTGGTCGGCGGACGGCGGGGAATACGGAACCCTGGCCGGCAGCGGGCGCTTCAGCGGCGATCTGCATAAGATCGATGTCCAACACCAATTGACCTCCCCGGTCCGCGCCGAACTGCGCGGCGCCATCACCGATCCCCTGGACAAGCTCGGCTGGCAGGGAGAAGTGAGTTGGCCGGCGATCGATCTGCACACGCTGCACGCCACCTGGCCGGCACTGCGTCTGTCCGGCAAAGTGCATGGGTCGGGGGACTTAAACCATGTCCAGGCCGAGGGCGAGGTGCGCAGTCTTTATGAGAATCTGCACGCCGACCATCGCTTCCTCATCGATTATGACCATGCCCGGGACACGCTCAAGGTCCAGCAGCTCCATACCACGCTGCGCGAACCCGGCACCACCCTCGCCGTGCATGGCACGCTCTCTCATCTCAGCCAAGTACCACGTGCCGAACTGGCGGGCGACTGGCAAGCTCTGCGCTGGCCGCTGCAAGGCGAAGCCGCGCTGCACAGCGCCTCCGGGACATTCAGCGTAGCGGGCAGCTTGGATGACTATAAGTTGCAGGTGGCGGGAAATGTAGCCGGGAAGCAAGTGCCTAGCGCCGACTGGTCGCTCGCCGCCGCGGGCGATACCCAAGCCCTGACCCTCACGCGTGCCGACGTACAAACCCTGGGCGGCAATATCAACATCAACGGCCGGGTCGATTGGCAGGCGACGCCGCACTGGCAGATGAACATTCAAGGTCAAGACCTCGATCCCGGCAAACAGTGGCCGGCGTGGCCGGGCCGGCTTGCCCTCGCCGCCGATGTGGACGGCGGCCTGGCGGACGGTGTCTTGCAGACACAAGTGACGCTGAGCCGCCTGCACGGCGAACTTAAATCCATCCCCGTGGACGCGGACGCCGCCTTGAGCATGCAGGGCGATCGCGTGCATCTAAGCAAGTTGCGCATCGATTCCGGCGGCAATCGCTTGAGCGCTGCCGGTACCCTCCAGGATGAATGGGACCTGGACTGGCAGGTCAGTGCCGCGGAACTCGCCCGGCTGCTGCCCGGCAGCGGCGGCACGCTGCAGGGCAGCGGCCGCGTGACCGGTGCGCGCCTGCGCCCCTCCCTCACCGCGTCGCTGGCCGGCCAACAGCTGCGCTTCGCCGACAATCGCATCGGCAAGCTCAGTCTGGTCATGGCCGTGGACACCCAGGGACACATCCCCTCCACCCTGGAGATCGAGGCCGATGACGCCGACTTCGGCGTTCGCCATTTCGACACTCTCCGCTTGCGCGCCGACGGTACGGCGCAGCACCAGCAGGCGCAACTGTTCGTGAACTCACCCGCTGCCACGCTGGCCATGACGCTCAGCGGCGAGTATCGGCAACAGATTTGGCAAGGCAGCCTGGATCGCGTCGACCTCGACATCCCGACGGCGGGACACTGGCAGCTGGCCGCGCCGGCGGCGGTATCCATCGCCCAGGCCGGGGTACAGCTGCAGGAGTTCTGCCTGCAGCAAGACCACGCCAGGCTGTGCGCCGCCGCCAATGCCGGTGCCGCTAACGATTGGCAATTGCGTACCAGTGCCCACGACTTGCCGCTGAGCCTGTTCGAAGCGTGGTTGCCCAGCGGCAGTGCACTGTCCGGTAAGCTGGACGGTCGGGGCCGGCTCGGGGCCACGCCCACCGCACCGGTCAGCGGCGAGGTGGAGATCAAGCTCCAGGCGGGGGTGATCTCTCCCGCCACGCTGGGTACGAATACACCGACCGCTCACATCGCCTACCACGGCGGAGAACTCAAGGCGAGCCTGGATGGCCTGTCCTTAAACGCCAATGTGCACATCGACCTGGCCGATGGCGGCGTGCGGGGCGCGCTACGCATCGAGCGCGCGGCCTTGCCCGCACCGCTGGGCGACGGCGAAACCACCCGCGATGATGCGCTGATGGGCCAACTGCAGGGCGATATCCGCGATCTCAGTCTGTTGCCGGCCTTCATCCCCGGCATCGAGCATACCCAGGGACATCTTTTCTCCACCTTGAGCATCGCGGGCTCCTGGGATCGCCCGCGCGTGATGGGCGAACTGCGTTTGGAAAACGGCACGGCAACCATTCCGGCCCTGGGACTCAATCCCGAGGCCATCGATGTGGTGATACGCGGCGATGCACAAGGCCGTCTGCATCTGGATGCGCAGTTGCGCTCCAAGGACGGCAGCTTGAATCTCGGCGGTGAAATCCAATACGTCCGGCCTCAGGGTTGGGACATTCAAGCCCGGCTCAACGGCGAGCGCGCCGAGGTCGTCAACACTCCCGAGTATCACATCCTGGCCTCGCCCGACATAAAACTCAGCGTGAAGGGACACCGTATCGAGTTGAGCGGCGAACTGTTCATTCCCGAGGCCAATCTGCGCCCGCGGGACGTAAGCGGCGCGGTCTCGGCCTCCGACGATGTGGTGATCGTCAATGCGGAAGGCGTAGCACCGCCGGAAGAGCGCTGGCAAATCCACACCAATCTGCGCATCCGTCTCGGCAATTACGTCAAATTCAGCGGTTACGGGCTCAGGGGTTTGCTGAACGGCGATTTCATCTTAAGCGACGAGCCGCAGAGACCCACCGTGGCCCGTGGCGAATTGAGCGTTGTCGACGGCGAATATCGCGCCTACGGCCAGAAGCTCACCATAGATCGCGGCCGCTTGTTGTTCTTCGGCGGGCCAGTGGACAATCCCGGCCTGGACATCCGCGCCGTACGCAAGGTCCAGACTGTCACCGCCGGGATCATGGTCCGCGGCACCCTCAAGGCACCCAAGGTGCAATTGTTTTCCGAACCGGCCATGGCGGAGACCGACGCACTGTCCTATCTGCTGACCGGGCAACCCATGAACCAGGCCACCACCACGCAAGGTCAGCAAATGTACGGTGCCGCCTTGTCGCTGGGCCTGGCGGGCAGCGGCCTGCTCGCCAGTCAAATCGGACAACGCTTCGGCATCGATCAATTGACGGTGGAATCCGGCGGCAGTTTCGGCACCGGCGCACTGGTCATCCGCCATTACCTGTCGCCCAAGTTGTATATCAGTTACGGCGTCGGACTCGTAGAGCACTTAAATATCTTCCTCATGCGTTACCAGATCAGCCGTATTTGGGCGCTGGAGGCGGAAAGCGGCACCCAAAGCGGCGCCGACCTGGTGTATACCTTGGAGAAGAAGTAGGCGGATTGCCGATCAGAGGCATGGCAGGATACTTCATTATTCTATAAATCCTGCTGACAGTCCCAAGTCAATGCGCATCACTCAGAGCTGTCATTTCGAGCGCAGCGATTTATGCCCTGCGGATAGAAATCTTATTAGCCTGGTTTAATGCCACTGCATCAAGATTTCTCGCTGCGCTCGAAATGACATAACAAGCGTGTTCACAATAACCGCTAGAGAGATCCATCCTAAGGCAGGAGTTTCCATAGAGGCTGGGCGGCAACGGGGAAACAACACCGGCAAAACTGCCTCAGCAGACAAGGCTTAAGCCGCGGCTCTGGAATCCGCGGCGGCAAAGCGATTATCATTGCCCTCTTTCACCACAGCGCCGTTCCGGAGCGTTGATGGCCCGAATATGCATACTGAATCGATTTCGAATTGCGGGAGTAGTCTCAATGCCTAAGCTAAACACACCATCATCCGCGACGGGCGAGTGGTCCTTTGCCTGCCATCTCAGCGAGGGCGGGGCCGGCAGTCTGGTATTGATCGAGCACAAAGGGGGCAAGACCCGCGTCGTCCCGGTGGAGCGCGCACCCGCCAGCGGTCTGGATGAAACACAGCGGCCGGTATTGATCGGCGTCGATGCCGACAATGCACTGTTGATCATGGATGCCGTAGGCAAGGAGATCAACCGTCACCAGCGCCTGCCCGAGGACGCGGTGGCGACCTATGCCTATGTCGATCCGGCCACCGCCACCTATTGGATGGTGAATGACGGCGATAAGGAAAACGGCGTCGATCTGCTCAATTGCGGCAGCAGCGGTTCGCCGCTGATCGTGGTCAAGGGTCTCGGCAACAGCCAGGCGGCGGAAGTGATCAAGGTGATCTGCCTGGGTCGCGGCCATCACGTCACCGTCTTCGTCGCGCCGTCGGAGCAGGCACCGCAGGTCCCACAGCGCGTCTTCGCCAGCAATCTGCTCGACGGCACCATCTCGGTGATCGGCCACGATCCGGCGGACAGCGCCACCTTTCTCAAGCTCATCACGACCATCAATCTGTCGGATCCGCGCCACGAGGACGGCAAGCGCGAAGCGGTACCGAATAATGCCTTCCCCCACGGCATGGTGTTCTCACCGCTCACCGGCAAGGTCTACAACATGAACAACGGCTACGGCACGGTGGCGGTGATCGATCCTCTGAGCAACAGCGTCGAGACCAGCGTCGCCATGAAGGTCAGCAGCAATCTGTTGCTGAGCCCCGACGGCCGCTTCCTGATCGGTAAGGGCGCCGACCGCAAGAGCGATGCGGAGCACGTCATCGGCCGGCTGTCGATCATGGACGCGCTGAGCAATACGCTGACCGGCACGGTGGAGCTGCCCGACATCTATCCCAGCGTGTATCGCTTCAGCCCTGACGGCCGCAAGCTGTATGTCACCACCGCCGCCACCGGCAAGGGCAAACAGAAGGACAATCTCAAGCTGGATACCTTACTGGTGTTCGATACCTCGGCGCTGCCCGCGATCAAATTGATCAAGGACGTGCGCGTCGGCCGCGCCGATTGCGGCCGCCGCCCCATCGCCTTCATCGACCTGGGCCGGCACGGCGTACGGGTGTTCGTCCCCAACAGCAGCGACGGCACCCTCTCCATCCTGGACGGCGCCGACGACAGCGTGCTGGAAACCGTCAAACTCGGCAAACCGGACCTGGCGGAGATCAACTTCTCCTTCTGGACCGGACTGAGTTACGGCGGCTAAGAGCCGCCCACGGTCCTAGTCGGCATGCTCCACGTAGTGGTGCTTACCCACCAGCTTGACCGTACTCGCCTGCGGCCCATTTTCGCCCAGTTCCTCCGAGAACGAGACCTCCGCCCCGACCTCGAGTTTTTCGAAGTCGCCGTTCAGCACGCTGTTGCGGTTGAAGTAGATGTCGCGATGATCGGGCGTCTCGATACGACCATAACCTTCCTCGACGAACAATCGTGAAATGCGCCCGTAGGGCGTGGCGGCATGGACCTTCACCTCGCGCCGCCGCTGGCGTGCGTAAGCTTCCAATTGGCGGCGCGTGGCGTTAAAGGCGTCGCGTATCGCCACATAGGCGTCGGTATGGGCATGATGCTCGTGGGGTTCGCGGCTGACCACCAGTTCCTTGCCGGGCACCGTGATGTCGATGCGCACGTGATAGAGATTACCCGCCTGATGATGCCGGTGCTGGGCCTCCACCATCACCCGGCAACTCATGATTTGATCGTAAAATTGATCCAGCTTTCCGGCCCGCTCCTCTATGTTGGCTCTCATGGCTTCGGAACCTTCCATGTTCCGAAAATTTACCTGCAGCGGCAACTTCATAAATACCCCCTGATTTTTTTACTCTACATATTAATAATAGACTATTTCGAGGATGTCCATTCCCCTCGCCCTGCCCGGAAGGTTAAGGAAATATCCCAGCGGAATTGTAATATTTGTATCACCACCGGCTTGCAGTTACTCTATGCAAGGCAGCAGTTCACGGCAGTAAGCGCAGTCAATCCATGGAGAGATCGCGATGACCGACAAAACTTACAAAATAATCGAAATGGTGGGCACTTCCAGCAAGAGTTCCGACGATGCCATCAAGAATGCCATCACCCGCGCCGGGCAAACCGTGCGCAACCTGGACTGGTACGAAGTCATTCAAAATCGCGGCTCCATCAAGAAGGGCAAGATCGCCTCTTTTCAGGTCACGCTGAAAATCGGTTTTCGGCTGGAATAGCGCCAGCCGGCGATCACCGCACGACTTAGGCGAAGTGGCAGAGGTAGTCGATCAGCTCGGTCACCTCGATTTCGAAATGGGAATGACCGGGGATGCTGAAACTTTCTCCGGCGGTGTATTCGCGCCATTCGCCACTGTCCGCCAGCTTGACCCGGCAGCGGCCCTGAATCAGGTCCATGACTTCCGGTGCCTCGGTGTTGAAGCGATATACCCCGGGCAACATCACGCCCAGGGTCTTCATCTCACCGTCGGCGGTGACGATGGAACGGCTGGTGACGTGACCGCCGTGATAGATATTGGCCCGCTTTTTCACTACCGCGTTCTTAAATTCCATAGCTTCATCCCATCCTGAATCGTCATTCGCCCCGGCGCCTGCACCGGGCCATATACAGTACTTTATTATATGCCAGTGGCTCAGTCAGATATGCCGCTCGACGGGCCCGGTCCGCACGCCACAGACAGGGGAACCGGCCATGGGCCCGTCACTAAACCCGCCCCGCCACCTTTCCCTCTTGGGAAATCGCTCAAGAATGGGTACACTTGGCGGACAAAAATAGCATTAAATCACCTAGAGATAATAGGTTCTTTGACAGGGGATTACCGGGGCCCTTTACGGCGATGGTGATCGAATCACGTAACAGGAGAAGTACAGCTATGAGTGGCGATTATCAGCAAAGAGATTTAAAGGATTTATACCGTTCCAAAGACGTCATGTTCACGACCATCGGCGTGATCTGCACCTTCGCCGCCGCCATTTGGTTCGCACGATTCTTCACCGGCTGGGCCGGCATCTAAATTCAAACATCATCCCGGTGGCCGCACGGCCGCCGGGATTGTTAGCTCTTCCCACAATACACCAGGCTCCTCTCCCGGATCGACACGTCCTTTCGGGCGCTGGTTCGCTATGTCATTGAGAGCAGTTACAGTGTCATTTCGAGCGCAGCGAGAAATCTTGTTCTTCGACACTATCTGTAACGTGGTGTTGCAAGATTTCTCGCTGCGCTCGAAATGACAAAGCGTATTGGTCCGGCTTTTTTAAAAACTACCGGCTGCATTTTGACCAGCACGTCAGGCATGCGCGCGTATCCACTGCACCAGCTGCGGCAGCTGCATGGCGCCGGCCTGACGCGCCACCTCGCGGCCGTGTTTGAACATGACCAGGGTCGGGATGCTGCGTATCGCCAGTGCGCCCGCGGTCTGCTGCTCCACTTCGGTATTCAGCTTGGCGAGGCGCACCTCGGGCTCCAGCTGCCGGGCCGCCTGGGCAAAGACCGGCGCCATCATCCGGCACGGTCCGCACCACGGCGCCCAAAAATCCACCACCAGCGGGATCTCGATCTGCTGCAGGTGTTTTTGAAAATTGGCGTCGCGCAATTCCAGCGGCTGGCCTTCGAATAGCGCGCGTTTACAGCGACCGCACTTCGCGCCCTGGCGGATTCTGGACAGCGGCACGCGATTGACGGCATCACAATGGGGACAAACGATCTGTACGTTTTCACTCATCGTCGGACGACCGGAAGTTGGACTCATCTCTAAAATTGGGGTGGCCCGTGAAATTACAAGGTCAGCCGCGGCCGGCGCCCACCAACTCAGACACCAGTTGATCAGGGTGTTCAGCAGCGTCACGGCCGACGAGCACAAGGAGAGCGAAGCGAGGTGCGAGAAGCCCCAGCTAGCCGGAGGGCCGGACGTTTTGTCGTAGTCCGCGCGTTAGCGCGGGTGAAGACAAAATGTAAGGCAACCGAACCGGCGTATGCCAGTGTGGAAGCCCTGGCACGCCGCGTTAGTGGCGTGCCGTGGCGGACGCAGGGCAAAGACGGGCGCCGAAGGCATCAATCGTCGCCAATTTTTTGCTCCCGAGGGCGACTTGGACGTCCCGTCGGGTTTCGCAAAAAATGGCGACGCTCATGAATGCCGACGCACGCGAACTGCAAAAAGCCCAGGCCGATGCCGCGAGTGGCAATCACCACCACCAGAATCAGGATGGGCAGATTTATGCCGGATGATTAGATGAGTATGAATGGTTTCAAGAAAGTCTGATTAATGCTGCACCAAATCATTCCGGCAAACGCCGGAATCCAAGTAAGCAACTGCTTTATAAGCGCTGGATTCCGGGTCTCCGCTACGCCACACCCGGATAGACTGTTATTCAGACCTCAGTTAATTCATCGCCGCCCTGGACAGTGCCCTTTGGCTAACCCACCGGCAGCCAGCCGCCGTTGAAGGTCTTGAGATCCTCGTCGTTCAGGCGTCCGCCGGCCGTTAAGCGCGTCAGCAACTGACGGGTGATCTTGTGCGGCGTGCCGTCGGCATTCTGATATTGCCATTTACCCTGGATACACAATTCGAACAGGGTCACCATGATATCGTCGAGACGGATGGTGTATTGCTGGGCAAGCCGCCGGTAATCGTCCAGCGTCAACGGCCGGGCCAGTTTCTCGTATTCTTCCTTGACCATGGCCTCCAGGGCCACGTCCCACTTGGGAACCGCTATCGGTTCTTCCGGTGCTTTGTCATTCGGCATTCGTTACTCCTCGTCACGACCCGCCATCCATGCAGGTCCTTAAATGGTAAGAATATAGCAGCCTCATGGCGCTGTCGTCACGCGCAGCGGCTGCGATCAGTCCTGCTGCACGCGATACCCTTTGGCCTTGAGCAATTCGACGATGCCGTCGCTGCCGACGAAATGCGCGGCGCCCAGCACCACGAAATATTTTCCGCCCTGTGTGAGCAGCCGATCCAGCTTGTCGACCATGGTCGCGTTACGCTCGGTGATCAGCACCCGATACATATGTTCATCGGTCTTGCTGGTATTGCGAAACTCTTCGTTCAACAGCTGATCGATCTTGTGGGCATCGCCCGTCTGCCAGGCCTTGAGGGTATCGACCAGGAAGGCGCGTCCCTTATCGATATCATCGAAAGTCTCCTTGAGCATCTCCTCCTGTTCGGCGTCGGAAAAACCGTTGAGGAAATCCAGTTGTTGATCGAAGGTCTCCAGCTGGATGATGGGTTTGTGTTTATTGGCCAGTTTCATAAAGTGATTATCGATGCCCAGATTCTCGTCGAAGCCGAAGCGCTTCAATGCCATGCTGGTCAAGCTCAGCGACACCAGCCACGGCTTCTGCCGCTGCACCGCCTGCGCCGAGCCGCCGAACTTTTTCATCACCGTGTCGAGTTGCCGCCAGGTCGCGGGACTTAGTACCTGCGACAGCGTGGTACCGTCGCTGTACATGGCCTTGGCGGCCACGATCCTGGCGATCTGGGTGGGCGTCAGGGCGGTGATATTGGTTTCCACCACCAGGGCCTGTGAGGACTCGAAGGCCTGGGTCATCTCGGCCGGCAAGGGGAACAAGGCCGGCGTACCGAAATGCAGCGACCCCAGCAGGTAGGCGCTGCCCTTGGGCCCGATCACCGTCCATAACAGATGATGGCCGGAGGCCGGATAAGCCTGGTCCAGACTGCCCCTGGCCAAATCCTCCGCCCCGCAGGGCGGGCCGTGCAGGCCGGGCGCCGCGGGTCCATCCGGACATTTGGCCAGCGCCGCCGGCATCAGGGACAGGGCGAACAGCGCCGCGGCCAGCGGCAACAATTTTCTCATGACGCGTTTCAACATAGGATTAGCACCGTGCGGGATCAGGGTAGGGTGGAGTTGCTGCATCACGATAAGTCATGGATATAGTTCACTATACGTGCTGCGGCCGTGGCCGGGGATGTCAATAGGATCATTCTTTTAACATTCAAACCCCCGAGGCACAAGCCGCCCTTGCCGAATGTCGCCCGGCGCTTTAGCATTAGCGCCCTGTTCGCACTCGCCGCATGCTCGCAAAGGCTTTAACCGTCCCGCCATGACTCATGACTCCGTTTCAAGCGCCGCAAAACGCGTAGGCTTCGTCAGCCTGGGCTGCCCCAAGGCCCTGGTGGATTCGGAGCAGATCCTCACCCAGCTGCGCGCCGAGGGCTATGCCATCAGCCCCAGCTATCAGGATGCCGACCTGGTGGTGGTCAATACCTGCGGCTTCATCGATGCGGCGGTGGAGGAATCCCTGGAGGCCATCGGCGAGGCCCTGGCGGAAAACGGCAAGGTAATCGTCACCGGCTGCCTGGGCGCCAAGGGCAATATCGTCAAAGAGACCCACCCCAAGGTGTTGGCGGTGACCGGCCCCCATGCCCTGCCCGAGGTCATGCAGGCGGTACATCAACATCTGCCGCCGGCCCACGACCCCTATACCAGCCTGATTCCGCCGCAGGGCATCAAGCTCACGCCGAAACACTACGCCTATTTAAAGATCTCCGAAGGCTGCAATCATCGCTGCAGTTTTTGCATCATCCCCGCACTGCGCGGCGACCTGGTGAGCCGCGCCATCGGCGAGGTCATGCAGGAGGCGGAAAATCTGGTGAAGGCGGGCGTGAAGGAGCTGCTGGTCATCTCCCAGGACACCAGCGCCTATGGGGTGGATCTGCGCTATCGCACCGGATTCTGGGGCGGCAAACCGCTCAAGACCCGCTTCGTCGACCTGGCCCGGGCGCTGGGTGAGATGGGAGTGTGGGTGCGTCTGCATTATGTCTATCCCTATCCCCATGTGGACGAGGTCATCCCCCTCATGGCGGAAGGCAGGATCCTGCCTTATCTGGATATCCCCTTCCAACACGCCAGCCCGCGCATCCTCAAGGCCATGCGCCGTCCCGCCGCGGCGGAAAATACCCTGGCGCGGATTCAGCAGTGGCGGCACGACTGTCCCGATATCAGTTTGCGCAGCACCTTCATCGTCGGTTTCCCCGGCGAGACCGAAGAAGATTTCCAGCAGCTGTTGACCTTTCTCGAGGAAGCGCGCCTCGACCGCGTCGGTTGCTTCACCTATTCCCCCGTGGAGGGCGCCGCCGCCAATGCCTTGGCCGAGCCGGTGGCCGAGGAAGTCAAACAGGAACGCCTGGAACGCTTCATGACCGCCCAGGCGGCGATCAGCACCGCCAAATTGCAGCAACGTATCGGCCAGCGCATGACCGTACTGGTGGACGAGATCATTGACGAAGGCGTCATCGCCCGCAGCTATGCCGACGCGCCGGAAATCGACGGCGTGGTATTGATCAAGGATGCGGAAAAGACCAGGGCCGGCGATTTTCTGGAGGTGGAGATCAGCGCGGCGGATGAACACGACCTCTATGCACGGCCTCTTACTTCCGGCTGATTATCCCCATGGGGTAACGCAGCCCCTTCTACTAAATCAAGCAAGCTCCGCTAACAGCGTTGTCATTTCGAGCGCAGCGAGAAATCTGAGCATTCGCCATGATCCAAACTTGGCAGTCGTAAGATTTCCACCCATAGGGCATAAATCGCTACGCTCGAAACGACAGATTGATATGTCTTCCTGAAAGCCGGCCAACACCCTCAGCAAAAATTCATCAGGTATTCGTGTTCGTCCGGTATCCGCCGCAGCTGTTGCCTTTCGCTTTGACGCCGATACTCGGCGATCAATGCGGTCAGCTTGGCCTGGGTGTGATCACCGGGGTTATGAACGAAATGGGCGATATGGCGATTGAGTTCATGTCGCCACCAGTCGACGCAATATTCCTGTTTCATAAGCCTCTCCTCAATACCGTTATTTCTCTCATGGTGAGCAAGGCCTATTCAACCGCTTTTTTATGACGTTTTTATTACGCTTTTGTGAAAAAATCGTGACCCGCATAGTCCCTGTCGCGGCCGCTGAACGGGCAGCGGAAGCGCAAGCCGGTCGCCATCAGTTGCATGCCGTCGCGATTCTTGTTGTCGCTGCCGTAGCGGGGATCGCCCATCACGCCATGTCCGATCATGGCGAAATGGCGACGAATCTGATGTAAACGCCCGGTGGCGATGCTCACCTCCAGCGTCGAAACATCGGTGACGGCATCGTATTCGACCAGTGTATAGCGGCTCAGCGCCGCCTTGCCGTCCAAGGGCAGATCGATCTCCCCCTCGCGCTGCTGCAGTTCACCGCGCACCCGAACCCGGTAGCGCTTGGCGATGCGCTTATCGCGAAACAGTGCGGACAGACGCGCCGCCGCCTGCCCGTCATGGGCGACAAGCATCAGCCCGGCGGCTTCGCGGTCGAGGCGATGCACGAGAAACACCGGACGCCGCGGCTGAAAATGATTTTCCACCTGACGCAACAGGGTGCAATGATCGCCGTATTTCGTACCCTGCGCCATGAGACCCGGCGGTTTGAACCATACACTGTAGCGCCGCTGGTCATCCACGCACTGCGCCGCGGGCGGCACGATGCACAGCAAGTCCGCATCATAATAAAGTTCCAGCACATCCCCCGCTTGCAGCGCGGCGCTGGCGCGGCGCAAACGCCGCCGCTTGCCGCCCTGCCTGATGATCCATACCGCACCCTTGAGCATGGCGTCCTTGAGTTTGCTCTTGGACAGCGCGGTGTGCTCCGCCAGATAATCGCAGCAACTGCGCGGCGTTTCGTCACCGATGGTGTTTTTGAAGTTGAAGCGTTGCTGCTCGGTCATTTCGATAGTTCACTCGCGATTTATCGGCGTGAAGGGGGAGCGACATTGAAATCCGCGGTCAAAACCTTAATATGCCCATAACACTCCATGCATCACACCAAGGTATTACTATGAATCAATCGCCATCGATCTTCGACGCCACCGCCGCCAATTTTGACACAGAGGTCCTGGAAAAATCCCGCCAAACCCTGGTGATCGTGGATTTCTGGGCCGAGTGGTGCGCGCCGTGCCGGGTATTGATGCCGCTCCTGCAAAAACTGGCGGAGGACTATCAAGGCAAGTTCTCGCTGGCCAAGGTCAATACCGACAAGGAACAGGCCCTGGCCGGACAATGGGGTATCCGCAGCCTCCCCACCGTCAAGTTTTTCAGGGACGGGAAAGTCGTCGACGAATTTCTCGGCGCACAACCGGAATCGAACATCCGCGGCATCATCGAACAATATCTGCCGCGTGAATCCGACGCCTTGCGCGCGGCGGCGCGCAGCGCCCTGCGCGACGGCGACACGGCCCAGGCCTTGCGTCTGTTACAGACGGCACTGGATCTCGACCCGGAGCAGCTGGCGGTCAAGCTCGATCTCGCCGAAGCCTTGCTGCACGACGATAAGCCGGAGGAAGCGGAAAAACTCCTTGAGCTTCTTCCCCTCCATCAACGCGAAGAGGCAACGGTAAAGGCCCTGGCGGCGAAGATCGAGCTGGCGCGGGCCCAACAATCCGCCCCACCGATCTCCGAGTTGGCGGAGCGCGTCACCGCGAATCCTGACGACTTAGCCGCCCGGCAACTCCTCGGCGCCGCCTGTGCGGCAAAGAGCGACTATGCCGCCGCCCTGAATCAGTTTTTCGAAATTATGAAACGCGACCGCCGTTTTGACGATGACGTCGGCCGCCGCAGCCTGCTGAACGTATTCACGCTCCTGGGCGATGAGCACGAACTGGTACAGCAATACCGGCGCAAGATGGCGAGCTTGCTCTATTGAGATTCCGCCAGGATCCGGCGATAGGTCGCACAGTCCTCAGCACCGTGGCACACCAGATAGACTTTGCGGATGCGCGGCTCGTCGTGCAAACAAGCCTTTATCGCCGTGATCGCGACCCGTGCCGCCGCCTCATAGGGATAGCCGTAGACTCCGCAACTGATGGCGGGAAAGGCGATGGTCGCTACGGCGTTTTCCGCGGCGAGCCGTAAAGACTCGCGATAGCAAGAGGCCAACAGTTGCGCTTCGCCGTAGCCGCCGCCGCGCCATACCGGCCCCACGGTGTGAATGACATAGCGCGCCGGCAGATCATAGCCCTTGGTCAGTTTGGCGTGACCGGTGGCGCAACCGCCCAGCGTCTTGCACTCCTCCAGCAGCGCGGCCCCCGCCGCGCGATGAATTGCGCCGTCCACACCACCACCGCCCAACAATGAGTTATTGGCGGCATTGACGATGGCATCCACGGCCAGTGTGGTGATATCCCCCTCGATTATCTCGATGCGATCGTTCACGTCACGTTCCTCGCTACATCTGCCATTCGGGACGAGCCGACCTTCGGCGGCAGTATTGCTCGACAATGTGCCAGCGAAGCAAAAAGGCCAGGCTCTCAACAAGCCTGGCCCTTTTTAGTTTATCGAAGCTATGGGGCGCTATCAGTAATTGATATCCACCGCCACCAACTGCTTTTCGCGATTTTCATAGCTCACCATCACCTGACCTTGAGCGTGTTTGGCGTTGCTCAACATCTCACGGCTGGCGGAAAACACGATGGGTTTATTGGTTTCGGCGTCACGGATGGTGAAGGTGCCCGCCACCGGATCGACGTTGGTGACCTCTCCCACATGCTTATTCTCACCGGCCATTTTACAGGCCCATCCCGTGGCGCTCGCCGTCATTAAAATAACGGCGGCCAGGACTGGTATCAAAACTTTACGTAGCATCACGGCATCCTCCTGAACGTATGACCGAATATTCGACCGTCATTTTAGCCGAACGTTGCCCTAAATTTACTCGCTCGGCCCACAAAAATCTAATGACCGAAAATTAACCGTGCCCTATCCCATTCACACCGCCGCGCCGCGTCATTCATCTCGGACCGAGCACCGACTACAACCCCCATTAAATCATTAAGTTAATGAACAAACCCGCAGCACAATCCCCCATAAAACCAGCTTATATTTAAGGGATCGAATTTTCCTTGGCGACATGATGCGCGGTTTAAATCTCCGGGGCGGCACGCCGATATAGGGATGTACCTCAACCGACATACCATCACTATGGAAAATCGCCGCACAAAATTGCTCGTGAATCCCGTTCAGCAGCGCCGTTTTGTAATGGGTGCCGTACTTACCGGCATCATATTGATCAATCTCACGGTGATCCTGACCGTGATCTTCAACCCACTGCTCCTCGAGGTGGTCGAAATCAACCACCTGATGTTCCTGGGCAGCATTGAAATCGTGACGGTTTTCGGCATCGCCTATTTCAGCCTGATTCTCAGCCACAAGGTCGCCGGCCCGGCCTATGCCCTGACCCGGGATCTGAAGCGACTGGCGGGCGGTGACCTCACCGTGGAAATCCGTCTGCGCGACGGCGACTTCAATATGGAGGCGGCGGAAGCACTCAATTTTACAGCCGAAATGCTTCGCACTAGAATGAAGGCCATTAAACTGGAATTGGCAAAACTTGAAGCGCGGCAAAATATCGACGAAGATACCCGACAGACAGTCGAGCAACTCCTGCACGATGTTGCCTATTTCAAGACGGAACCCGGTGTTAACTCAGACCCGCAGCGCAATGAAATCTTCATCACTACCGGGCCTCAGGCGGAAGAGTTACTTAAAGATGCATAAACCTCAGTCCGGTGGCTAACAGGGTCCCACACCAAGGCGGCTTTACTCTACTTGAAACCATGATCGCGCTGAGCATCGTCAGCATCCTGGCGGTGGTAGCCGTGCCGACATATCTAGACTATATGGTGCGCGCCAGGATCAGCGAAGGTTTCAGCCTGGTAGGACCGGTCAAGGGCATGGTGGTTGAATATTATGACATTAACGGGACGTGGCCGAATTCAAATCCGGCGGCCGCGGTGGCCCCCCCGGCCAGCTTTAAGACGGAGTATGTCGATAGCATCACCATCACAGGAACCGCAGCCGGCGGCGCAACCATCACTATTACTTATAGCATCCCGGCCCTGGGTGCCAATAACACCATCATCTTCACGCCCAGCGATGTCGGCGACAGCAGGATAGAGTGGTCGTGCAAGGACGGCACGGTGATCAACAAATTCCGCCCCCCTGCCTGCAAGATCTAGTTGCCGTATTTCTCTCTTACTTGTCCGTGGATTCCTAGACTGCAGTCACAGTGAAACCGCCGGGACAAGTCACGCCCGTGCCACCCAGGCCGCAATAACCATCGGGATTCTTGGCGAGGTACTGCTGGTGATAGGCCTCCGCATAGTAAAACTCGGGGGCGGGGATGATCTCGGTGGTAACGGCGCCATATCCGGCAGCCTCCAGAGAGCGCTGATAGGCCTGCTTGGCGCTGAGTGCCAGCGCCTGCTGCGCATCCGTATAGGTGTAGATCCCGGAACGATACTGGGTACCGACATCGTTACCTTGACGCATGCCCTGCGTCGGATCATGTGCCTCCCAGAATACCTTCAGCAACCGCTCGTAACGACAAACGGCGGGGTCGTAAACCACCCGCACCACCTCATTGTGTCCGGTCATGCCGCTGCACACTTCCTGGTAGGTGGGGTTGGGAGTGTATCCACCGGCATAGCCTACCGCGGTGGAAAAGACGCCCGGCACTGACCAAAAGCAGCGCTCCGCACCCCAAAAACAACCCAGGCCGAACATTGCCGTTTCCATCTCCGCCGGGAACGGCGGTTCAAGGGCATGACCGTTAACGAAGTGCCGCGACGCTACCCGCATCTTTTCAGCGCGTCCCGGCAAGGCCTCCGCCGCACTCGGCAGCCGGATGATATTGTACCGTTCAAACATGGCGTTTTCCTCGAAAATTATCTGCAGCCCGTGCAGACAGGCCATCGGCGGCGCGCTCAGCACCTCGAACTGTATCCTAAAACTGCCAGCGGTTCGGCTTAGTATATTTTCATTGCCCGAGCCTGTCTGCCGCGGGAAAATAGGGATTGCGATGGGTGATGCAATGATAGAGCAGCTTATAGGCCAGCGGCCTGCAGGGAGGGGAGGAATTCAACCGGGAGAAAACAAGGCGGGCACCCGCAGCCGGGTGCCCGCCGTATGCGAGATGCGATTAACCTGCGGCGAAGATCAAAAAAACGGACATTGCCGCCAGGCCCACACCCAGGGCGGTGCTGACAGCGGCGGCAACCGGCAAGCAGGCGACACCTGCGATCATGGACGCAATCGCCATCGGAATGTTCTTCTGTTTCGTAGTCATATTTTCCCCTCGCTGAGTTGATCCAACCAGTGTTACGACCTATGCACTATTTTTATTAAGGCTCAAGCGGCTGAGGACAAGGAATATACAGCATTCCAAGCAGTTATTGCTCTTTGCCCCCTCCGCTCGACAAGCAGAAGCGTAAGCCAAAACCAGAGGTAAATGCAACTCAGCCGCGACGTCCGGGCACCGCACATAGCGGCACTTTTGACTAAGGGCTTAAAGCCCCGAGCCTAAGCCACTCTCACCCATAAAAAATTATCTATACTCGCCAATGACGCGAGGTGACAGACATTACATGACTGGCTATAGTGATCGTCCGCCACCGGAGTGCAATGGCGTATAAATTTCCGGGTTATTCCCATACACCACAAGGTAAGGAGACACGCAATGAACGGCAAACAACTGTTGGCACCGCTTCTATTGGGATTGATGCTTGTATGCAGCCCCGCCGTCATGGCCGGCCCTGCCATCCAGGAAATGGCTGGAATAATGATGGAGCTCCATCATTACCCCAGTGATTCGGAAAAGGCCACCTTACAAAAGATCATCGATGACAGCGCTTCAACCCAGGACGAACGCACCATCGCCACCGCCTTGATGCATATGCATCACACCGTAACCGACGACGACAAGGCCAAACTCATGGACATCGCCAACAATGACATGGCCCCCGCCGCCGACCGCACCATGGCGAAGATCCTCGCCCACATGAAGCACAAGGCCAGCGCCGACGACAAGGCGGAATTGGAGAAGCTGAAGTAAGGACCCGACAGACCTGTTCCCACCACGAGGGCCGGCCACTAAACCCGTCGCGGTTTAGGGACCGGCCTTCGGCTTTGGAGCCGGGGGTTCACAGCCGCTTGCGGATGCGCTCGTAGCCCCGCGCGATCTCCTCCGCCAACAGCTTTACCGCCTCAAACACGTCCCGCGAGGCAGCTTGCGTCTCCGCGCCCACCAGCTTGGCCTTGGCGCGCAGCTGTTCCAGTTTTTTCTCCAGCTCATCCCATTCCTGTTGCGCTTCCGTCTTACCCAGATGCAATTGCACCTTGATGGCGTCACGCTGTTGTTTCAGGCCTTCTATCAAGGCTTCTATGTCATGCAGCGACTCCGTCATGGCATCCTCCTTTACATGTTTCCCACCGCCAACTTCATCGACCTAAACCCGGGCGACGTCAACATTCCGGCCCAACCAGGCATAGCGCCGCTCCGCTCTCACATGCCACAAACCGGCCCTGCTTTCATGATACGCCGAATTTATACGGAGAAGCGCCCCATAAGCCCTCGAAAACGCGGCGTGCTGATCATGGTGTCTGTTCCCCCGCTCCGGCCGCGGACGCCAATACCTCCTCCTCTGTGAGGTCCTGCGGCGTAGCATTCATTCTTTCCCAAATATTCTCCGCAAAGCCGACGCCCACTTCATCGTAATAGTAATAAGCCACGTCAGCACCGGCATCGATAATCGACTTTACTTCTTCGGGGAACAGCACGGTGGCGCAGATCAGATCCTTATAACCCGCCAGGCGCAATTGCCGCGCCGCGATGGTGTTGGCCTCGTGATCCGGAATGGCCAACATGATGGCGCGTACTCCGCTCAGGTCGATGTTTTGCCACAAGCCGGGATCTTCGGCGTCTGCATACAGCACCCGCCGCCCCTTGCGTTTGTGTTCCTCCACTTTACCCGGATCCGAATCCAGGCCCACTACCCGCTGCTTGCGTTGGGTAAAGAAGCGATAGGCGCCCGCCCCGACGCGACCCATGCCGATGATCAAGACGTTGGCATAACCCACATGCAGCGGCTTGTCGTCCGGGTGACGCCGCGGCGATTCGAAAGGCACTAAGCGGCGTTCCAGTACGCGGAACAAACCATGCGCATAGCGATTGAGCGGTGCCGCTATGGCGAAAGACAGGGCCACCGCCACCGCCAGCATCACCAGCCAGTCGGGACCGAACAAACCGTTTTTGACCGCAAGATTCGCAACGATGAGGCCGAATTCACTGTAGGTGGCGAGACTGAGCGCCGCGAGAAACGCGGTGCGTGCGCGCAGGCGGAACAACACCAGCACAAAGAAAAACAACACGGCCTTCACCGGCAGCAACAAGGCCAGCAGTATCGCCCAACCCAAGGTATCCAGGGACGGCAGGCCGGACATGCCGATCTGCAGGAAGAAGCCGATAAGAAACACTTCCTTCAGGCCCCATAAGGCATTGGACAATTCCGTGGCGCGGCGATGCGTGGCGATCACGGCCCCCATCACCAGGGCACCCAATTCCGGACTGAGCCCCACGGACTCGAAGCCCGCGCCGCCCACCGCCAAGGCCAACACCAGGCCGTACAGCAGCAGCAATTCACCGTGCCCGCACCATTCGAGGATGATCAGGAAGGGTTTACGCAACAATGGCAGCGCCAATACCAGCAGGGCCCACGGCGAAGGGACGTGCCCCCCGGCGCCGGCGAGTACCGCGACCGCCACGATGTCCTGCACCACCAGCACGCCGATGGCCACCCGCCCGTGAAAAGCGCGCAGTTCCTTTTTCTCTTCCAGCACCTTGGCGGCCACCACGGTGCTGGAAAACGACACCGCCAGGGTAATCAATGCCGCCGTTTCCACATCCAGGCCCAAGGTCCAATGCAGCACCGGTCCGATGAGCAAGGCGATCAATACCATGTGCAGCAAAGTGCCCCCCCATACCTCGGGGCGTACCAGGCTCTTCCAGCGCAATTTTAAACCGACGCTGAACAACAGCAGCAATACCCCGGCATGGGCCAGACGGGCCAACATCTCGCCCCCCGCGAAACCGAAGGCGCTGAGCGCGAAGCCGGCCAGCAGATAACCGACCAAGGGCGGCAATCCCAAGGGACGCATCAGGAAACCGAGAACAAAGGCCAAAGATATCCAGACCGCTTCCATGTCTTGTATCACTTATAATTCGTTTGAGGAAACTCTGCTCATCGGCTCGATTACAACACCGTAGTCTGTACTACGTCATTGCGTACGGCGACGGCACATCTTAATTCACGACCGCTCATCGTACCGACACTAACCCCGCACCATACATCGGCCGCCCGTAATTTTAATATTAGGGAAGCTCTGATAAATTTGTCATTTCGGGCGGCGGCGAGAGATCTTCTGCCGGGGGTCTATATAAATAATCAGCGAGATAGCCGGATGTCCACCCACGGGGCATAAACCCCTTCGCTAGAAATGACAAATCCGAATTAATCAGCGCTTCTCCAGCAAAGCCCTAGCTTACCCTGCCGGCCTCTGTCTTTATATCGGCAAACATGTTAAAAATGCCCTTTTATATGGAGAGTCTCATGCGACGTGCAGTTATAGCAATAGTGGGAGTGACAAGCGCCATGGCGTGCCTGGGTTCATCCCTGGCGGTAGCGGCGGATCAGGCGGAACAAAAGACCGTCGCAGCGCTGTACCAGGAAAAGGCCAATCTCAGCGGCCATCATGTGCAGCTGCGCGGCAAGATCGTCAAGGTCAATAATGCCATCATGAACCGGAATTTCCTGCACCTGCGGGACGGCACCGGCAAGGAAGGCAGTAACGACCTGACTATTACCAGTCAAGACACCGCCGAAGTAGGCGATGAAGTCGTGGTAAGCGGCACCATCACCGTCGACAAAGATTTCGGCGCCGGCTATACCTATCCGATTTTGCTGGAACAGGCCTCGGTCTCCAAGGTCGGACACTGAACGGCACCCTCTCCGCGGGACCGCCGGCGGCGTCGGCGGTCTGCATCTCCCTCACTGACTCAACATCCAGATCCGCGAATGGGGCTGCCCCGTTCCGACGTTGACGGACTCCAACAGCGTATCGCTCTCCCCGTCCAGGATCACCACCGCCCCCGCGGCGGAGTGTGACGAGAATACCCGTTGCGTACGGCCGTTGACTGCATGAAACGCCAAGGCGCCCGATGTGCCGACCTTGAGCTCCTTGATCAATTCCAGCCGCGGCAAGGCGTTCATATCGAAGACCAGCACTACGTCGGTCTTGAGATTGCCTTGTTGTTGCGGACTGCCGGAAGCGGCCGTGGTGAGATACAGCTTGCTGCACTCCGGATTGAAGTAGTACTTACTGAAGTAGATATCGGGCAAATCGAGGCTGGCGACCACCTTCTTTGCGACCACGTCGAACACGCTCAGCTTAGCGATCACATGTTCCTGATCCGATTTACGATCCACGCCGCGGCCGATGAGGTGGCGGCCGTCGGGCGAGGCGAACAGGTTGCTGTGGCCCTTGAAGGGGATGCGCTCTTCGATTTCAGCGCTGCGGGGATCGATAATGGCGATGGTCCCGTAGCCGTTATTAAGGTTGTAAAGCTTCCCGCTGTGCGCAGAAAAGGCCAGGCCGTGAGGGAAGGCCTTATTCGGGACGGGCATTGCCGCGCCGCCCTCTTCCTTGTCGGGTTCGCATAGATTGATGGTATCCAGTACCTGCAGGTAAGTCTGCGCATCGTTCGGGTCATTGCCGATCACCGAGAGGGTGCCGTCCTGCAGATTACTGATGTAGGCACGCTCCGGTACCCGGGACGCGCCCGGCGTGGGATAGGTGAAGGCGGCCTGATGATGGCC
>Ga0315556_1000363_pt1 | contig 27627 bp, 18 predicted proteins | sample SalMarSW160310MG_FD_202112 | JGI IMG/M metagenome (GOLD analysis project Ga0315556, IMG submission 202112) | Salt marsh sediment microbial communities from the Plum Island Ecosystem LTER, Massachusetts, United States - Salt Marsh Sediment SW1603-10 ...
GACCACCTGCACCGGAGTCGAGATGTTCCGCAAGCTGCTCGATCAGGGGCAGGCCGGGGACAACATCGGAGTCCTGTTGCGAGGCACCAAGCGCGACGACGTCGAGCGCGGGCAGGTTCTTGCCAAGCCCGGGACCATCACGCCGCACACGCACTTCGAGGGCGAAGTGTACGTGCTGAGCAAGGAAGAGGGCGGGCGGCACACCCCGTTCTTCAACGGGTACCGACCGCAGTTCTACTTCCGTACCACGGACGTTACCGGAGCCTGCGAGCTGCCCGAAGGGATCGAGATGGTGATGCCCGGTGACAACGTAAAAATGACGGTCACCCTGATTGCGCCCATCGCCATGGAAGAGGGGCTGCGCTTTGCGGTGCGCGAGGGCGGGCGCACGGTCGGTGCCGGCGTGGTCGCCAAGATTATCGAGTAATCCTTTCAGCCATTCGCCTCGGGAATGGCTGGGCTTGCTCGTCGTTCGCCCTGTTCCATCGGGTGCAGGGTGCTGTTTTCCAGGCCAGTAGCTCAATTGGCAGAGCAGCGGTCTCCAAAACCGCAGGTTGGGGGTTCAAGTCCCTCCTGGCCTGCCATTTTTTATCGCGTAGTCGACGCCAGCTAAATGAATACAAGAGCCGACGCCGGCGCCGCCAGTATGGATACGGTCAAACTGGCGGCGGCGGCTGTTGTGTTGGTAGCGGGAATCTACGGCTTCTATCACTTCGCCGCTTACTCGGCGGTGCTGCGGGTCGTGGGACTGCTGATAACCGGAGGGATTGCCGCCGCCATAGCCTTGCAGACGGCGCAAGGCCGGCGTCTATGGGAGTTCACGGGCGATGCGCGGACGGAGGTGCGCAAGGTCGTTTGGCCGACGCGCCAGGAGACGGTACAGACGACCTTGGTCGTGATCGTCATGGTGCTCATTTTGGGCATTATTCTCTGGCTCTTCGACATGATGCTCATGGGGATCTTGAGGCTGCTGACCGGGCAGGGAGGCTGAAGATGACGCAGCGCTGGTACGTGATCCATGCCTACTCCGGCTTCGAGGGGCAGGTCAAGAGGTCCCTCGAAGAGCGCGTCAAGCGAGCCGGTATGGAGGATCAGTTCGGTCCCATCCTGGTGCCGACCGAAGAGGTCGTGGAGATGCGGGGGGGGCAGCAGCGCAAGAGCGAGCGCAAGTTCTTTCCGGGCTATGTGCTGGTGAAAATGGAGTTGACGGACGATACCTGGTACTTGGTCAAGAGCGTCCCCAAAGTCATGGGCTTCATCGGGGGCACCGGCGACAAACCAGCGGCGATTCCAGAGAAGCAGGCGGAAGCAATCCTGCAACGGGTTCAGGAAGGCGTAGAGAAGCCCAGACCCAAGGTTCTTTACGAGCCGGGTGAGGTAGTGCGGGTCATCGACGGTCCCTTCACCGATTTCAATGGTGTCGTGGAAGAGGTCGACTACGAGAAGAGTCGCCTCAAGGTCTCCGTTCTCATCTTCGGACGATCGACGCCCGTGGACCTCGAGTTCGGACAGATCGAGAAGGGCTGATCGGGCCGGATTCAGACCCACTGGAATTTCACGATCGAGCCTTGGCGGCGGGAGAGGGTCCTTGCCGCTTCGGTGATCCTGAAGAAACATCGAAGGCCTCGCCCGCAAAGGGAGCGGGGCAGGGGAGCCAGGTCGTCGAGCCTGGCGTTTGCACCCATTGGGAGATAATGCATGGCAAAGAAGATCTCGGCTTATATCAAGCTACAAGTGAAGGCGGGCGAGGCCAATCCGAGCCCTCCGGTGGGCCCGGCGCTCGGTCAGCACGGTGTCAACATCATGGAATTCTGTAAGGCGTTCAACGCCAAGACACAGGACATCGAGAAGGGATTGCCGATTCCCGTGGTCATCACTGTTTATGCGGATCGCAGCTTCAGCTTCATCACCAAGACGCCTCCGGCGTCCGTGCTGCTCAGGAAGGCCGCGGGTATCCCGAAGGGGAGCAGTACGCCGAATACGGCGAAGGTGGGGACTGTTACGCGAGCGCAGTTGGAAGAGATTGCCAATACCAAGATGGCCGACCTGACGGCGGCGGACTTGGATGCGGCCGTGCGCACGATCGCCGGGAGTGCGCGTGCAATGGGCCTGAACGTGGAGGGTCTGGACTGATGGCCAAGCTGTCGAAGAGGATGCGGATGATCCGCGAGAAGCTCGAATCGGGCAAGCTGTATGCCGCCGAAGAGGCGTTTGCCCTGCTCGAGGAGCTCTCCAATGTGAAGTTCACAGAGAGCATCGACGTCGCAGTGAATCTCGGCGTCGATCCGCGAAAGTCCGATCAGGTCGTGAGGGGTGCCACGGTTTTGCCCAACGGTATCGGGAAGCAGGTGCGGGTCGCCGTTTTTGCCCAGGGTGAGAATGCGGAGGCGGCGGTCGCCGCAGGTGCCGAACGAGTCGGCATGGAGGATCTTGCCGAAGAGGTCAAGGCGGGCAATCTGGACTTCGACGTAGTGATCGCTTCGCCTGATGCCATGCGGGTGGTTGGCCAGCTCGGAAAGATCCTCGGCCCCCGGGGCCTCATGCCGAATCCAAAGGTGGGGACCGTGACGCCGGACGTCTCCGAAGCGGTCAAGAATGCGAAAGCGGGTCAGGTCCGTTACCGGACCGACAAGGCGGGCATCATCCATTGTCCCCTGGGAAAAGTGGATTTCGAGCCGACGGCTCTGCGCGAGAATCTGGAGGCATTGCTCGCCAACCTCATGAAGATGAAGCCGAGCACCTCCAAGGGCGTGTACATGCAACGTGTCACGGTCTCCACGACCATGGGGCCGGGGCTTCCGGTGGATCATTCCGCGCTCTCATTTTAAGGTGCCGACAAGACGGACTTGTCGGGATAGATGGTTTCGAACGGGATGCCCAGGCAGGTGTCCCGGACATAGAAGGGATCTTTGGGGCACTCTGTAAACGGAATCCGGGAAGCGTCATGCAGTGCTGCGTGGCTTCGCCCGGACTCGGTTACGGGGTGGCCGTCAAAGACCGCAGGTGCCCTATCGTCGCCAGGGGAAGCGCGCACGGCGGGCTTAATTCATGAGGACCTGCGCAGACGGTGCTCCCGAATCGGATTGGTCGTGTCCGCACAAGGTGTGGCGGACCTCTGATGACGGTGCACAGGCGGCTTGGCCGCGGACAGTCGAGTCGAGGTACGAGGCTGCTCGGTTAGCCGCCGGAAAAGCTGGGCCAAGGGCCCGAGACAAACCGTAATCAGGAGGTGACGACTGTGCCACTGAGCTTTGCACAAAAAGAAGCGATCGTCGCCGATGTCGCGGAGGTTGCGAAGAGCGCCCATTCGGCTATTGGAGCTGAGTACCGTGGCTTGAGCGTGGATGAGATGACGAGCTTGCGCGTCGAGGCTCGCAAGGCCGGGGTCTATGTCCGGGTCATCAAGAACACGCTGGCGAAGCGTGCGCTTCAAGATAGCGATTTCGCCTGTATGCAGGATGGCCTCAGCGGTCCCCTCGTCTTCATGTTCTCGCAGGAGGACCCGGGCGCGGCGGCACGCGTGGCCGAGGCATTCGGAAAGGGGCGCGATCGGTTTCAAGTCAAGCTCGTCTCCATCGGAGGCAAGCTGCTGGAGCCATCAGAGCTGGGCGCCCTGGCGAGGATGCCGACCTACGAAGAGGCGATCAGTCAGCTGATGGCCTTGATGAAGGCCCCGGTGCAAAAGCTCGCAGCGACGATGAACGAGGTGCCGGGCAAGCTTGTCCGCACCCTGGCCGCGATCCGCGATGCCAAAGAGGCGGCCTAAGTCCGCTGAGGCTTCGGTATCGATGAGGCGTTAACGAAAAGATTCTGATTCAGGAGAAACCAATGGCCGTTACGAAAGACGAAATTCTGGAAGCCATCGCCAACATGACCGTCATGGAGGTGGTGGAGCTGATCGGTGCAATGGAAGAAAAGTTCGGTGTGACCGCTGCTGCAGCGGTTGCCGCTGCACCGGCAGGCGGTGGCGGAGCCGAAGCTGCGCCGGAGGAAGAGAAGACCGAGTTCGACGTGGTACTGGCGTCCTTCGGCTCCAACAAGGTGTCGGTGATCAAGGCTGTCCGTGCCCTCACTGGGCTGGGTCTGAAGGAAGCGAAGGATGCGGTGGAGGGCGCTCCGAACACCATCAAGGAGGGTGTGTCCAAGGACGAAGCCGAAGAAGCGAAAAAGGCGCTCGAAGAAGCCGGCGCTACCGTCGAGGTCAAGTAAGAGACTCGTTGCTCCGTCAAACCTTCAGCGGGCAAGAGAGGCTGGCGGCAGAGAAGGCCGTCGGCTTTTCCCTATTGTCTGCACAACGGCTAGCCCTCCGCGCCTCGGGTAGGGTACGCGCCATCCGTGCGGTGGCGCCGCAACGCGGGCGAGTTGAGGCGTTACTTCATCCCGGCTGCCGGTACGCATGGTATGGTGCCCGGCCGACAAGCCCAAATGAGCCCTTACAGCAGTCAACCGGAAGATAGTATGACCTATTCGTTCACCGAGAAAAAGCGCATCCGGAAAGATTTCGGCAAGCGTCCCAGCATTCTCAATGCACCCTTTCTGCTGGCGACTCAGATCGATTCCTATCGCGCGTTCCTGCAGGAGGATGCCCCGGCACTGAAGCGTAGCGACATGGGCTTGCATGCCGCCTTCAAGAGCGTCTTTCCCATCGAGAGCTACTCGGGAAACGCGGTGCTGGAGTACGTGAGCTATCGCTTGGGCGAGCCACCCTTCGACGTGCGCGAGTGTCACCTGCGCGGCGCCACCTTCGCTGCCCCCTTGCGCGTACTGCTGCGCCTGGTGATCTATGACAAGGAGTCCCCCGCCGGGTCCAAGGTGGTCAAGGACATCAAGGAGCAGGAGGTCTACATGGGCGAGCTTCCGCTCATGACCGACACGGGCACCTTCATCATCAACGGCACGGAGCGCGTCATCGTATCCCAGCTCCACCGCTCCCCGGGCGTATTCTTCGACCACGATAAGGGCAAGACCCACTCCTCGGGAAAGCTGCTGTTCTCCGCGCGGGTGATCCCCTACCGCGGCTCCTGGCTCGATTTCGAGTTCGATCCGAAGGACAACGTCTTCGTCCGCATCGATCGCCGGCGCAAGCTGCCGGCGACGATCCTGCTGCGCGCCTTGGGTTATTCCAATGAGCAGATCCTGCAGCGCTTTTTCGAGACGGACCGTTTCCATCTCGGCAAGGAAAGCGTTGAGCTCGACGTGGTGCCGGAGCGCCTGCGCGGCGAGACCGTCGGCTTCGATATCTCCATCGGGGACGATGTCCTCGTGGAGGCGGGACGGAGGGTGACGGCACGCCACATCCGCGACCTGCAAGCGGCAGGTGTAGATCGACTCCTGGTCCCCCGCGGGTTTTTGGTCGGGCGCACTCTCGCGCACGTCGTCGTCGATTCCGAGACCGGCGAGGTGCTGGCCGAGGCCAACACCGATATCACGGAGGAGCTGCTCGACATCCTGTTGGAGAAACAGGTCGCGGAGATCGAGACCCTGTTCGTCAACGACCTCGATCACGGACCCTATATCTCCGAGACCCTGCGCGTCGATCCCACGACGAACGAGCTGGAGGCCCAGGTAGAGATCTACCGCATGATGCGTCCTGGTGAGCCCCCTACCAAAGAGGCGGCTCAGAACCTGTTCCACAACCTTTTCTTCGCTCCCGATCGCTACGATCTCTCGGCCGTCGGGCGCATGAAGTTCAACCGCCGGTTGCAGCGAGACTCGGAGGAAGGTCCGGGTATCCTCTATGATGGACGGTATTTTGCCGAGAGGGCGGACGAGATGTCCAAGCGGCTCTACGAGGAGCTCGGCGATGTCTCGGACATCATCGACGCGCTCGAGGTGTTGGTCGAGCTGCGAAACGGGCGCGGCAGCGTGGATGACATCGACCACCTGGGAAACCGTCGTATCCGTTGCGTGGGCGAGATGGCCGAGAACCAGTTTCGCGTCGGTCTGGTCCGCGTGGAGCGGGCGGTCAAGGAACGTCTGTCCCTGGCCGAGTCGGAAGGGCTCATGCCCCAGGAGCTCATCAACGCCAAGCCGGTTTCCGCTGCGATCAAGGAGTTTTTCGGCTCCAGCCAGCTCTCCCAGTTCATGGATCAGAACAATCCGCTCTCCGAGGTCACCCACAAGCGTCGCGTTTCGGCACTGGGTCCCGGCGGGCTGGCACGAGAGCGTGCAGGTTTCGAGGTGCGCGACGTACACCCGACCCATTACGGACGGGTGTGTCCCATCGAAACCCCTGAGGGGCCCAACATCGGGCTCATCAACTCCCTGGCCGTATATGCGCGAACCAACAGGCACGGTTTCCTGGAGACCCCCTACCGCAAGGTGGAGGACAGTCGGGTCAGCGACGAGATCAACTACCTGTCGGCCATCGAGGAGGGCAACTACGTCATCGCCCAAGCGAACGCCACCCTCGATGACGAGGGGCGGCTCGTCGATGCACTGGTGTCTTGCCGGCACCAAAACGAGTTCGCTCTGAAGGCACCGGAGGAGGTTCAGTACATGGACGTCTCTCCGCGCCAGATCGTCTCGGTAGCGGCCTCGCTGATCCCCTTCCTCGAGCACGATGATGCAAACCGCGCCCTCATGGGCTCCAACATGCAGCGTCAAGCGGTGCCCACGTTGCGTGCCGAGAAGCCCCTGGTGGGCACCGGCATGGAGCGCGTCGTCGCCATCGACTCGGGCGTTACCGTCATCGCGCGTCGCGGCGGCACGGTGGAGTCCGTGGATGCCGCTCGCATCGTGGTGCGGGTCCACGACGAGGAGGCGATCAAGACGCCGGACGAGCCGGGTGTGGACATCTACAACCTCACCAAGTACATGCGCTCGAATCAGAACACCTGCATCAACCAGCGCCCGCTGGTGTCCCCCGGCCACGTCATCGACCGCGGCGACGTGCTGGCGGACGGCCCCTCCACTGATCTGGGCGAGCTGGCACTGGGGCAGAATCTGCGTGTGGCTTTCATGCCCTGGAACGGCTACAACTTCGAAGACTCCATCCTCATCTCCGAGCGTGTCGTCCAGGAGGACAGATTCACCAGCATCCATATCGAGGAGCTCACTTGTCTGGCCCGCGATACCAAGCTGGGTCCGGAAGAGATCTCAGGCGATATTCCCAACGTGGGGGAATCGGCGCTTGCCAAGCTCGACGAGTCCGGGATCGTGTATGTGGGTGCGGTGGTGCGCGATGGGGATATCCTCGTGGGCAAGGTCACACCCAAGGGCGAGACCCAGCTCACACCGGAAGAGAAGCTGTTGCGAGCCATCTTCGGGGAGAAGGCGTCGGATGTGAAGGATACGTCCCTGCGCGTGTCCGCGGGTATGGCGGGCACGGTGGTGGATGTGCAGGTCTTTACTCGCGACGGGGTGGAAAAGGACAAACGCGCTCTGCAGATCGACGAGCTGGAGCTCGAGCGGGTTCGAAAAGACCTGGACGACCAGCTGCGCATCATGGAGAACGACACCTTTCAACGCGTGGAAAAGATGTTGGTCGGAAAGGTGGCGGACGGAGGGCCCAGGGGGCTCGCCGCCGGTGCCAAGATCACCAAGACCTATCTGAACGATTTAGCCAAGCAGGACTCCAGGGAAAAGTGGCTCGAGATTCGTTTGCGCTCCGAGGAATCCGCCAGCCAGCTCGAGGCGGTCACTAATCAGATCGCCCAGCAACGAGAGGACTTTCGCGAGCGCTTCGAGGTGAAGAGGCGCAAGATCACCCAGGGCGACGATCTGGCCCCGGGGGTGCTCAAGATGGTCAAGGTCTATGTGGCGGTAAGGCGCCGCGTCCAGCCCGGGGACAAGATGGCCGGTCGGCACGGCAACAAGGGGGTCATCTCCATGATCGTCCCGGTGGAGGACATGCCCTTCTCCGCCGATGGCGAGCCGGTCGATATCGTCCTCAACCCCCTCGGTGTTCCTTCGCGCATGAATGTGGGTCAGGTCCTGGAGACACACCTGGGCTGGGCCGCTAACGGCATGGGTATACAGATCGGCAAGATGCTGCGCGCACAGGCCGAGGTCGCAAAGATCAGGGCCTTCCTCGAGAAGATTTACAACAGCAGCGGCAAGCAAGAGGATCTGGACAGCCTGAGCGACGAGGAGATTCTCATCCTCGCCAGGGGCCTTACCAAGGGGGTTCCCTTGGCCACGCCCGTGTTCGACGGCGCATCCGAGGATGAAATACTAGAGATGCTCTCTCTGGCCGGTCGAGACAATCGGGATAAGGGTATCCCCTTGGCGCAGACTCAGCTCTACGACGGGCGCACGGGAGATGCCTTCGAGCGACCGGTCACGGTTGGTTACATGTACATGCTCAAGCTCAATCACCTGGTGGACGACAAGATGCATGCCCGCTCCACCGGACCCTACAGCCTGGTTACCCAGCAGCCCCTCGGCGGTAAGGCCCAGTTCGGCGGCCAGCGTTTCGGGGAAATGGAGGTCTGGGCGCTGGAGGCCTATGGTGCCACCTATACCCTTCAAGAGATGCTCACCGTCAAGTCGGACGACGTGAACGGGCGCACCCGCATGTACAAGAACATCGTCGATGGGGATCACCGTATGGAGGCGGGGATGCCGGAGTCGTTCAACGTGCTGGTAAAGGAGATCCGCTCGCTGGGTATCAATGTCGAATTGGAACAGGATTAGCAAGGGTGCAGGCACGGGCGCGAGATCCTGGATACGACTTCAGGCGCGACTCCCTCTCCCTCGGCTCTCCACTCCGGAGGAACTGAATTGAAAGACCTTCTCAAGATTCTCAAGCACCAGGGTCAGGCGTTGGAGTTCGACGCCATCAAGATCGGTCTGGCATCACCCGATATGATTCGGTCCTGGTCCTACGGCGAGGTCAAGAAGCCGGAGACCATCAACTACCGCACCTTCAAGCCGGAGCGCGACGGCCTCTTCTGCGCCAAGATCTTCGGTCCCATCAACGACTACGAGTGCCTGTGCGGAAAGTACAAGCGCCTGAAGCATCGGGGTGTGGTGTGCGAGAAGTGCGGGGTGGAGGTCACCCTGGCCAAGGTGCGGCGCGAGCGTATGGGTCATATCGACCTGGCCAGTCCAGTCGCCCATATCTGGTTCCTCAAGTCCCTCCCTTCGCGTATCGGGCTGTTGCTGGATATGACCCTGCGCGACATCGAGCGCATTCTCTATTTCGAGTCCTTCGTGGTCGTGGACCCGGGACTGGTCCAGAGCCTCGAGCGGGGTCAGCTCCTCACCGACGAGCAATACCTGGAGGCCCTGGAGGAGAACGGCGACGAGTTCGATGCCCGCATGGGGGCCGAGGCCGTTTACGAGCTACTGCGTACCATCGACCTGCCGGCGGAGATCCGGCGCATGCGCGAGGACATGGAGTCCACCAACTCCGAGACCAAGATCAAGAAGCTCACCAAGCGGCTCAAGCTGGTGGAGTCGCTGCAGGACTCGGGGAACCGCCCGGAGTGGATGATCCTCACCGTGCTTCCCGTGCTCCCGCCGGAGCTGCGGCCCCTGGTACCGCTGGACGGCGGGCGGTTCGCTACCTCGGATCTGAACGACTTGTACCGGCGCGTCATCAACCGCAACAATCGCCTGAAGCGGTTGTTGGACTTGGTGGCTCCGGACATCATCGTTCGCAACGAGAAGCGCATGCTGCAGGAGTCGGTGGATGCCCTGTTGGACAACGGCCGGCGGGGCCGTGCCATCACCGGCACCAACAAACGCCCGCTCAAGTCGCTCGCGGACATGATCAAGGGCAAACAGGGGCGCTTTCGTCAGAATCTGTTGGGCAAGCGTGTCGACTACTCCGGCCGCTCGGTCATCGTCGTGGGTCCGACCCTCAAGCTGCACCAGTGCGGCCTGCCCAAGCGCATGGCCCTCGAGCTGTTCAAGCCCTTCATCTTCAGTAAGCTGCAGTTTCGCGGCCTGGCCACGACCATCAAGGCGGCCAAGAAGATGGTCGAGCGCGGCACGGCGGAGGTCTGGGACATCCTCGAGGAGGTGATCCGCGAGCACCCGGTCATGCTCAACCGTGCGCCGACCCTGCACCGCTTGGGCATCCAGGGCTTCGAGCCCGTCCTCATCGAGGGCAAGGCCATCCAGCTGCACCCCTTGGTCTGCACCGCCTTCAATGCCGATTTCGACGGCGACCAGATGGCGGTTCACGTGCCCCTGTCCCTGGAGGCGCAGCTGGAGGCGCGTGCCCTGATGATGGCCTCCAACAACATCCTCTCGCCGGCAAACGGTGAGCCCATCATCGTGCCGTCCCAGGATGTGGTGCTGGGGCTCTATTTCATGACCCGCGATCGCGTCGGTGCTCGGGGCGAGGGCAGCGTCTTTTCCGGCATTGTCGAGGCTCGGCGCGCCTACGAGACCGGGCATGCGGATCTGCACGCGCGTGTCCGGGTGCGCATACGCGAGGTGCTGACCGAAGAAGACGGCAGCCAACACCAAGTGGTCTCGATCAAGGAGACGGTGCTGGGACGTGCCCTGGTGTTCGAGATCGTGCCCGATGGTCTGCCCTTCGACCTGGTAGACCAACCCCTCGGCAAGAAGGCGATCTCGCGACTGATCAACCGCTGTTACCGGGTCCTGGGCTTGAAGAAGACGGTCGTTTTCGCCGATCAGATCATGTATCTGGGCTTTCGGATGGCTACGCGGGCGGGCATCTCCATCGGCCTCGGTGACATGACGGTACCCGAGGAGAAGGTGGATATCCTGGCGGCGGCCGAGAGTCAGGTCAAGGAGATCGAGGAGCAGTACGCCTCCGGCCTGGTGACCAACGGCGAGCGTTACAACAAGGTCGTGGATATCTGGTCGCACACCAACGATCAGGTTGCAAAGGCCATGATGGGAAAGCTCGGCGGTGAGCTCGCGCAGGTCGACTCCTCTTTCGAGGCCCGGCGTCTGGTGAGCCTGTATCGCCAGGGGGCGCTCAGCGCCGCAGGCGAGGCCGACAGGGATGCCGTGCGGAGCCTTTTTTCCGCCCTGCAATCACAGGTCGATGAGGCCGCTGACAAGCTCGGGTCGGGTGAGATCGAGATCGCGGACTTTCGCGAGCAGGCCGTCTCCGCACTAGCCGATTACCGGGGGCGGATCGAGGCCCAGCTCGATATCGACAATGTCCAAGGAGAAAACCTGAAGAAGAACGTACGGGCGCTACTTTCTGCGCCGGGGGCCTATATCTCCGGGGAGCGCAAACAAGACTCCTTCAACTCCATCTACATGATGGCGGACTCCGGAGCCCGCGGCTCGGCGGCGCAGATTCGACAGCTTGCCGGTATGCGCGGTCTGATGGCCAAGCCGGACGGCTCCATTATCGAGACCCCGATCACCGCCAACTTCCGCGAAGGCTTGAACGTCATCCAGTACTTCATTTCCACCCACGGTGCGCGCAAGGGCCTCGCCGATACCGCATTGAAGACTGCCAACTCCGGGTATCTCACCCGGCGCTTGGTGGACGTGGCGCAGGACATGGTGGTCCTCGAAGAAGATTGCGGGACCGAGGGCGGGTTGCTGATGACACCTATCATCGAGGGTGGGGATGTGGTCGAGGGGCTGCGCGAGCGCATTCTCGGTCGCGTTACCGCTGTGGATGTCTACCGGCCCGGCACCGATGATCTGATCTGCCCTGCCGGTACGCTCCTCGACGAGACCTGGGTCGCTACGCTGGAGACGGTCGGCATCGATCAAGTGATGGTGCGATCCCCGATTACCTGCGAATCGCGTATCGGCGTCTGTGCCCAATGCTATGGTCGGGATCTGGCCCGCGGGCACCGGGTGAACATGGGCGAAGCGGTAGGAGTCATCGCGGCCCAGTCCATCGGCGAGCCCGGTACCCAGCTGACCATGCGCACCTTCCACATCGGGGGGGCCGCATCCCGGGCGGCTGCGGTCAACAACATCGAGATCAAGAGCGCCGGCTCGGTGCGCCTGCACAACATCAAGACGGTCGAGCATCTGAGCGGCAACCTGGTGGCCGTGTCCCGGTCCGGCGAGCTGACGGTGGCCGACGACATGGGCCTGGAGAAGGAACGCTACAAGGTCCCCTACGGAGCCACGTTGCAGGTCGGTGACGGCGATACCGTGCGCGGTGGCCAAGTGGTGGCGATCTGGGACCCCCACACCCACCCGGTCATCACCGAGGTGGCCGGGCGCCTGCATTTCGAGGACTTCATCGATGGTCTCACGGTGCAAAGCGAAACCGACGAGGTGACGGGACTCACCTCTCAGGTGGTCATCGATCCCAAACAGCGTCCGGCTCACGGCAAGGACCTTCGCCCCATGGTGAGACTGCTCGATGAAGATGAGCAGGAGCTCAACATCGCCGGTACCGATATGCCGGCGCGCTATTTCCTGCCGGCGGGGGCCATCGTGAGCGTTGCCGACAACGCGCAGGTAGGTGTTGGTGACGTGTTGGCACGCATCCCGCAGGAGTCGAGCAAGACCCGTGATATCACGGGTGGTCTGCCACGGGTAGCCGACCTCTTCGAGGCGCGCAAGCCCAAGGACCAGGCCCTCCTTGCTGAGGCATCCGGGACCATCAGCTTCGGAAAGGATACCAAGGGCAAGCAGCGGCTCATCATCACCACGGACGATGGGGAGGTGGTGGAAGAGCTGATCCCGAAGTGGCGCCACGTCAATGTCTTCGAGGGTGAGCACGTGGAGAAGGGCGAGGTGATCTCCGACGGGGAGCTCAATCCGCACGATATTCTTCGCTTGAAGGGTGTGACGGCACTGGCCGAGTATCTGGTCAAGGAGATTCAGGACGTCTACCGACTCCAGGGCGTGAAGATCAACGACAAGCACATCGAGGTGATCGTTCGCCAAATGCTGCGCAAGGTTGAGGTTACGAACGCCGGCGATACCAGGCTGCTGCGTGGCGAGCAGGCCGAGCACTCGCTGGTATTGGCAGAGAATGCGCGCGTGGCGGAAGAAGGGGGGCATTCGGCTCTCTACCATCCGCTCCTGCTCGGTATCACGAAGGCTTCGCTGGCTACCGAGTCCTTTATCTCCGCGGCCTCGTTTCAGGAGACTACACGGGTCCTGACCGAGGCGGCCGTGCGTGGCTCTACGGATCGCCTCACCGGTCTGAAGGAGAACGTCATCGTCGGGCGTCTGATCCCCGCCGGGACCGGCCTTTCCTACCACAAAGAGCGGCGGCGGCAGCGCCAGGCCGAGCGTGCTCTGGAGGCCGAGACCCAGGGGAAGGTAGAGATGGCGGCAGAGGATATCGAAGAGGCGCTCAAGCAGGAGCTGAACACCTCGGATGCGGGATAGCGGGTCGAGCACCGCTTCCCCATGCGTCGCGGCTACCTGTCCGTGACAAGAGGGGAAGCGGGCGCCGATCAGCCGCTCGCCCCGACGGGATCGGATCCCAGCACCAGGGATTCCACTGTCTATCGGACTGATGCCGAGCCCGTGTATCATCTCTCGGCTCAGATCGGGAGTACGCCTTTTCGCCGCAGCGATCGTCGATCTTGCTGACCGTCACGAAGATGCGAGGGCCTCACGATGACGGCATCTGCGAGGTGCGTCGTCATGCTCCACGCCATCTCTGGCTCGGGGTGCTGTGGCTGACGCTCTTCGCGGTAACGCGAGCCGTTGCCGGTGCTACCGATCCCGATCTACTGACACCGGCGCAACGCGCCTGGCTCGAGGCGCATCCGCGTATCGTCATCGGCGGAGGTGACGACTGGCCCCCCTGGCTGATTCGGGGCAAGGACGGAGGGCTCAGTGGCTTTGCGGCTGATCACCTCGCCCTGCTCAATGCCAAGCTCGGCACCGCGATTCAGCTCCAGGCGGGTCCCTGGCACGAGATGGTCACCCGGGCCGAGGCCGGGGCGCTCGATGGGCTGACCCTGTCGGCGCCCCTTGCCGAGCGCCGGGCGCATTTCCTGTTCACCAAGCCCTTCGTCACCGTACCGGACTTCCTCTATCTGCGCGAGGGAGACTCCCCGCCCGCGAATGGCCCGGCAGGACTCGCCGGGCGGCGGGTCGGCTACCTGCGGGACTTGCAGCGTGTGCACGATCGGCTCGCAGCCTATCCCGCCATCGAGGCCATCCCCATGGACAGTCAGGCGGCTCTGGCCGAGGCGCTGACCAGCGGACGCATCGATGCCGTGGTCGGCTCCTATGCCTTGGACTATTGGCGCGCGCGGCACGGCGTGCTTGGCCTGGGGCCGAAGCAGATGCTGCCGCCGGATGGTCGGCGTACCCAGTTGGTCTATTCCATCCGCCGCGATTGGCCGCAGCTGGTCGAGATCCTGAATCGGGGACTCGCAGCGATCACCGAAGACGAGACCGCAAGGCTGCATCGGTTCTGGCTGGGTGCCGCCATCTCGGAGCGAGAGACGTCCGGCGGAGTCGAGCTGGATGCCCCGGAGCGCGCCTGGCTGCGGCAGCATCCGGTGGTGCGGGCCGGTATCGACTCCACCTGGGCACCGGTGGAGTACGTCGACGCCGACGGCGAGCCGCAGGGGATCTCGGTGGCCTACCTGAAGCGGATCTCGCAAGGTCTCGAGGTGCGCTTCGAGCTCATTCCCATGCCGTCCTGGTCGACCGCCATACACCAGCTCGAGGACGGGAAAATCGATCTGCTGCCGGCGATCTCGGATCTCCCGTCGCGTCGCCATCGGCTGCGTTTCACCGAGCCCTACGTGGGCTTTCCCGCGGCCATCTTCGCACGCAGCGAGGTCGCTTACCTGGACGGCATCGACGCGCTGGCGGGCAAGCGCGTCGCCGTCATTCGCGATGACGCGATCCAGGGCTGGCTCACGGAAAGGCACCCCGATCTCGACCTTCTGCCGGTTGCCGATACCCGCGAGGGCATGCGCACAGTCAGCAGAGGTGACGCCTTCGCCTTCGTCGGTAATCTGGCCAGTACCAGTTTCTACCTGAGCCAGTCCGGCCTGAGGGACATCAAGGTTGCCGGGGAGACCGCGTTTCGCTATCGACTGAGCATGGCTGTCCGCGCCGATGAGCCTCTCTTGGCCAATATCCTGCAGCAAGGTTTGGATGCGATTCCGACCAGTGAGCGGGCCGCGATCTACAACGACTGGAGCTCGGTCCGCTACAGCCACGCGATGGATCTTCGCCTCCTGTGGCAAGTGCTCGTCGGAGGGGCGATACTGCTCGCGGTCGTGGGATGGTGGAACCGCCGTCTGGTCCGAGAGGTGGAGCGGCGCCGTCTGGCCGAGACGGCGCTGATCGAGGCCCGGGACCAGGCCGAGCGGGCCAATCGGGCGAAGAGCGATCTTCTTTCCAATGTCAGCCATGAATTACGCACGCCCTTGAATCTCCTGCTGGGGTCCTCGGGCCTGCTGCGCGAGCACATCGCGCAGCGCGGGGCGGATATCCACGAAACCGGTTGGCTCGATGCCATCAGGGCAGCCGGCCGGACCCTGGCGCACCTGATCGAGGACCTGTTGGACCTGTCGAGGATCGAGGCAGGTCAGCTCAGGTTGAGCCCGTCATCGGCGGACCTGCGCGCGCTGCTTCAGGAGTTGGTGGCGCTGTTCGCTCAGGCTGCAGCCGACAAGGGCCTGTGCTTGACCCTCGACCTGGACGCGGGGCTGCCGGATGCCCTCTGGCTCGATGGCCGGCGCCTGCGCCAGATCCTGATCAACCTGATCGGCAATGCCCTCAAGTTCACCGATGCTGGGGCTATCGGGCTGCGCGCGCAGGTCGAGCAGTCGGGGGCGGATCCTGTCTGTCTGCGAATCAGCGTTCAGGATAGCGGCCCGGGCATCGACAAGGCGCAATTGACGTCCATCTTCGAGCCGTTCGAGAAGGTCCCGAGATCTGACGGCGACGAGGGAAAGGCAGGACTCGGGCTCGGGCTCAGCATCAGCCGTTGCTTGGCCAGGTTGATGGGCGGCGAGATCGCGGTCGAGAGTCGACCCGGAGAGGGGAGCTGCTTCACTCTGGAGTTGCCGGAGGTGGCTGTCGTGCCGCCCGCGGTAGGTGCTACCGCATCTACTGAGGACGCACCGCCCATAGGCCCTGCTCGGACGGAGAACGGGGCCTATGCAACGCCCCGGGATTCGGCTCGAGTGCCGCGTCCGGATGGGCGCCATAACGGATCGATCCCATCCGCATACGATGCGACATCGCCCGCGTCGGCGGACGAGCTTGTCTCGCATCTGCCTGCCGATCTCCGTGAGCAGCTGCTGGCACTCAGACCGCCGCTGGCGTCGATCAACGCCATCGAGCGTTTCATCGAATCTCTCGCAGCGCACGCGCGCGAGCCCGGCGATGAGAGCCTGCTGCGCGAGGCCGAGGCGCTGCGGGAGTCTGCGGATGCCTACGATTTGCCGACCTCGAGCGCGCGTCTCGACAGGCTCAGGAATGCGGCGGAGCGCGCCGTTGGCCCGGCTGGCTCAGCGCCTCCATGAGCCAACGAACAGAGCCCGCGCCGAACGCTGCCGGGATGCGCCGGAGCGTCCTGGTGGTCGATGACGAGCAGGCCGGCCTGCGTCTCGCGGGCGGCCTGCTGCTGGAGCAGGGTTTCGAGGTGTTTGCGGCCCTGGATGGGCTTACGGCCATCGAGATTGCACGGGCCGTTACGCCGGGTCTGGTACTGCTCGATCTCGCAATGCCGGGTGTCGACGGTCTGGCGACCTGTGCGGCCCTGAAGGAGTCGCCGGAGACGTGTGCCATTCCGGTGATTTTCCTGACCGGACGCACCGACGAGCCGAGCCTGCTCGAAGCCTTCGAGGTGGGTGCGTCCGACTACCTGGTCAAGCCGTTCCAGCCGCAGGTGCTGTTGGCGCGGGTTCGGGCACATCTGGAGCTGTCCCTGCTTTCCCGCGACCTCGAGGGTGCGCTGTCCGAGCGCACCCGCGAGCTGGAGGCGGCCAACGACCGGCTACGGCGCCTAGCAACGGAGCTGAGCCTGGCGGAAGAGCGCGAGCGCTCGCTCCTTGCGAGTGCTCTGCACGATGGACCGATGCAGAAATTTGCGCTGGCCCAGATCCAGCTCGATGCCTTGCTGCGCTCTCCGCGGGATATTGCGGAGGCGCGGTTGCGAGACGCAGACCCGGGGAATACCGCGCTTGCCTTGATGAATGAGGCGATCGCCGATCTACGTACCCTGCAATTCGATCTGAGCCCCCCGGTGCTTCACCAGCGTGGGCTGGCCGCGGCGTTGGAATGGCTCGCGGAGAGCATGGGGCGCCGCTCGGGTCTCGCACTTGGCTGCATCATCGAGGACGATCTGCCGCCCTTGTCACCGGCCTTGTCGGTACTGTTGTATCAGCACCCGCGAGCTGGTCGTCAACCTGGTCAAGCATGCCGATGCCACCGGCGGTGATCTTTTGCTTCAGTCCCGGGGTGACGAGCTGATCCTCACCGTCGAGGATGATGGTCGGGGCTTCGGGGCCTATTCAGCAGCAGCGCAGCACTACGAGTCCGGGGGTTACGGTCTTTTCAGCATCCGCGAGCGACTCCGACTCTATGGTGGTCGCCTGGACATCGACGACGGAGCGGCGGGCTCGCGGGTCAGCCTCCGATTGCCGCTGGCGGCACTGTCGGGTGCTCCGGGCGGTTCGGCAGCCAGTGTGGGGTGATCGCCGACTATGGCCTTGCGATTTCTGCTCTGCGACGATCATTCCTTGTTTCGGGAAGGCTTGGCTGCGCTCATGGAACGTCGCGATGACTGGCAGGTCGTGGGCCAGGCCGCCGACGGCGAGGAGGCGGTGCGGTTGGCTGCCCGGCTGCGGCCGGACTTGGTTCTTCTCGATGTGGCGATGCCGGGAATGAACGGGATCGAGACCGCGAGTGCAATACGCGCCGTATCGCCGCACAGCGCGATTCTGGCCCTGTCGATGTATGGAGACGCCCACTACCTGCAGAGCATGCTCAAGGCCGGCGCGGTTGGTTATCTGCTCAAGAATCAGGCGAGCGCCGAGCTGGAGAAGGCCATCGATACCGTCCAGTGCGGTCACATCTTCATCAGCCCCGCGCTGCATACCGGCGGGGAGCGGAGCAGCGCCCCGGAGCTGGAGCTGGCGAAGCTCACACCGCGCGAGCGAGCGGTGTTGCGCTCGCTCGCCCAAAGCCGAAAGATGCGTGAGATCGCCGAAGAAATGGGCATCAGCGTGAAGACCGTCGAGACCCATCGCAAGCGCATCATGTCCAAGCTGGAGATCGATAATTTGCCAGGCTTGGTGCGCTTTGCGATTCGAAGCGGGCTGATTCCGCCCGAAAACTGACGCCGCACAACAGCGCCGTTCGGAAAGTCGGGATTTTCCCGACGGGATTTTCCTGGCTTGTTTCAGCCCCTCTGCGTCGGTAGGGTGTCCGCGCCGGCGAGAGGCAACCCTCTGCCTTTCCATGTAAAACCCGCCCGGCCGTCTCCAGGCGTCGTTGCCTCGGGACTCGAGCTGCAGCGGACAGACCGCTTGGTTATTCCCGACGACGATTCCTGAAGGAGAGTCGGTTATGCATCACCCTGCCAGAAAGACGGTGATCATCATCGCCGCCGCTGCTCTCGTCCTGTCTGCGCTTCCCGCCATGGCTGTGGATCCGGAGAAGCCCACGGACGAGGACAAGGCCAAGTTATTGGAGCTGAAGAAATTCGTGGACAACCGCGATGCCTTCTTCTCCACGGTGAATCTTATCGACAAATCGACGCTGCCGGTGACATTTCCTTTCGTCGACGTCGCCAAAAGCACCCGGTGGTCGAAGTCGCCGTGGGCGACGGCAAGCCCCTGCCGTTCATGTTCGACACGGGTGCCGGCACGACCATGACGCAGGGGCTCGCGGCCGCCTATGGGGGAAAGGTCATCGTGGAAGCCCTGACAGCGGCGGGCGGCGGCATCCTGGCCTGGAGCCCGCTGCGGGAGTACCCGAAGCTGACGGTCGGCGGCACGCTCACGATCACCAAGGCAACGGGTGGAGAGCCCTGGAATGCGCCGGGGGCGCTCCATTGCGTCTCGCCGAACGGCCTCCTCGGCGCATCGGCGATGAGCAACGCCGTGTGGCAGATCAATTACGAGACCAAGAAGATCACCACGGCGGCAGCGGTCGCCCAGCTCGATCACATCAAAGGCGCCATAGAGGTCCCGTTCGTGCGAGGCACCGGGCTGTCGCCCACACCTCACCTCCAGCTCGGGGTGGGTAATGGCAAGCTGGACTTCCTCGTGGATACCGGCGGTGGTATTCCCCTCTCCATCAACAAGGCGGATCTCGCCAAGGTTGGTGTCGAGATCCCGAAAGATACCCCTACGGCCGACAACCTGGCTTTCGGCGCTGGGGGTGCCTTTGCGTCTCCGATGACCTTCATCGAGCTCCCGATCAAGCTCGGTGACACCGAATTGGTGGTATCGGCCGCGGTCGGCGAAGGCACGGCACCGGGCGCAAACGGCAACATCGGCCATGCCTTCCTTGAGAGCTTCGTGGTCACCATCGACTACACGACGGACATCATGTACCTCGAGCCGCTCTTCGAGGGCAGCCGTGCTCCCCAGCTCAATCCGCCGAGCAGCGCGGGTGTCATGTGGGCGAACGGCAAGCTGATCGTTTCCGCCGTTGCCAAGGGCGGCCCTGCTGACGAGGCGGGCCTGACGGTAGGCAAGGTCGTGACCAAGGTTGATGGAAAGAGTGTGGGAGGCATCACCATCGAGGACTACTGCGCCACCATCTTCGGAGCCAGGCACGAGACAGTCACGACCGAGGATGGCAAGACCTATGACGCCTCACCGGTGGAGGGCTTCTACACGCGCAAGAAGTAGCGAGGCTGTGTGACGCGCGTTGACGGAGCAGAAGGCGGGTCCCGGATCCAACACTCTGCAATACAGCAATTCCATAGACGAATGGAGATCATGTTGAGCTCACGAACAGTCTTCCGCTCGCTTGTCGCGGCGGGCTTTGCCCTTAGCTTCGGCCTCCCTTGTACGGCAACGCAGGACGCACCCCAGCCCGGCGCCTGGGGCGTCGACCTCGCCAACATGGACACCTCGGTCAAGCCGGGTGACGACTTCTACCGCTACGTCAACGGCACTTGGCAGGACAAGACGCAGATTCCGGCCGACAAGACATCCGTTGGGCCTTTCGCATCCCTGCAAGACTTCGTGCTCGACCAGGTGAAGGTGCTTCTCGATGACGCCGCCGCCGATACCAAGGCGCCCAAGGATAGCGACACGCAGAAGATCGGCGACTGGTACGCCTCGATGATGGACGAGGATAAATTGGCAGCCGATGGTCTGAAGCCGATCCAGCCCGATCTCGAGCGCATCCAGGCCATCGGCGACCGTACCGCGCTCGCCGACCTGCTGGCAGACAATCTCAGTGGCCTGGGCGCCCAGGTCATGGGACCGATCTCGGAGCTCGACAAGGCGCACAAGGGCAAGACGCTGGTCGCCATCGTTAGCCTGGGTATGTCGCTGCCGGCCCGCGACATCTATCTCGAGGACGATTACGCCAAGGTGCGCCAACTCTTTGTCGATCACGTTGCGCGCGTGCTCGGGATGGCGGGCATGGATGACCCCGAGAAGCGCGCGTCACGCGTGCTCGCGCTGGAGACCGAGATTGCCAAGGTGACACTGCCCAAGGCGGAAACCCGTGATCCGCGCAAGACCTTCGACCCTAACCCTGCCAAGGATCTGCCGACCATCGCCCCCGGCATCGACTGGCCGCGTTTTCTCGCGCGCGCCGGCGTCGGCTCGCCGGGGATCGTCGACGTCAAGATCCAACCCACGATCGCCGGTGTGACCCGGCTAATCGCCGAAGGGCCACTCGAAGATTGGCGCGACTACTTGAGCTACCAGTTGATCCATAGTGCGGAGAATGCGCTGCCCAAGGCCTACCGTGACGAATTCTTCAGTCTGTACGGCAAGGCGCTAGCCGGTCAGGAGAAGCCGGATCCGCGCTGGAAAGCGGTGCTGAAAGACATGGCCATGAAGGGGCGTCCCCTGATGGACCCCGTGGCCAATCAATTCGTCGAGCGCTACGTGCCGGCCGAGACCCGACAACAGATGCGGGCGATGGTCGACAATCTGGTCAAGGCGTTCGACGCCCGTCTGGCCAAGGTGGAATGGATGACCCCACAGACCCGGGCCGCGGCCCGCGACAAGCTGGCCAAGGTGACCTTCAAGCTGGTCTATCCCGATTTCTGGGAAGGTACCAAGGGACTGGAGGTGGTGCGCGGCGACGCCATCGGAAACCTGCGACGTGGCGCCGCCTTCGTGCGAGAGAAGGATCTGGCGAAGCTGACCACCTACCCGGACAAACGCGTCTTTGTCAACACCCCTATCGCGGTAAACGCCTACGCCTTTCCGGACTGGAACGAGTTTGTCCTCCTCGCCGCGATACTGCATCCGCCCGTCTATGATCCCCAGGCGGAGTCGGTGGTGAGCTACGGCGCCATCGGCCAGATTATCGGCCACGAGATCTCGCACCTGTTCGATGACCAGGGGCGGCTGTACGACGGCGACGGCCTGCTGCGCGACTGGTGGCAGCCCGAGGATGCCAAGAACTTCGAAGCGGTGGCCAACCGCCTGGCCGAGCAGATGAGCAGCTATGAGCCGCTGCCGGGCAAGAACGTCAACGGAAAGCTGACCCTGGGCGAGAGTCTGGCCGATGTTGCCGGCCTGCAAGTGGCCTATGACGCCTACCGTCTCTCCCTCCATGGCAAGGAATTGCCGGTGGTGGACGGCTTCACCGGTGACCAGCGCTTCTTCATCGGCTACGCCCAGGCGTGGCGCTGGAAGCCGCGCGATGCCTATCTCGACCAGCTGCTGCAGCGGGACTTCCATCCGCCGAGCAACCTGCGGCCACAGACCGTTCGCAACATCGACGCCTGGTACGCCGCCTTCAATGTCCAGCCGAGCGACAAGCTCTACCTGGTACCCGAGGATCGTGTAGAACCCTGGTAGCCCACGGGGCCGGGCAGCCGCACTGATACCTTGAATTCACCTTCTCACACCACTCCATCAGCAAGGAGACTCCACCTCATGCATATCACCAATATCAAGACTACACTGATTAGCGCCGCAATAACCTTGAGCTTGGCAGTGCCCGGCGCCGCAATGGCCTATGGAAAGAACGACGCCATCAAGGATTGCAAACAGCGGCTGCGCGACGAGTACAAGCTCACGGACTTTCGCCATGAATCCGCCCAAGAGCTGCCCGGTCAAGGGCACAAGTACAAGGTAACGGGAAATACCAAGGTCGATAACGACAAGTATGACTTTTCATGCGAGATCAAGGATCGGCACGTCACCTCGATAAACTACGACGGACCCAAGCCCAAGGGAATGACGGGTGCGCAGAAGCTCGCGGTGGGCGCCGCGGCGGTTGCAGCAGCCGGCGTCATCGCTTCCAAGATGAAAGAGCAGGGCGAGGACACGGGTGCTGATACGGACGTCGGTAAGAAAACCGGAATCACCTGGTTCTATCCGATGGCCGGCACGGACAACTACTACTCACCGAGGAAAGGACAGAGTAATCTCATCCTGAGCAAGTCGGGCAAGAACTACTGGTTCAAGAACGATGACGGGAAAGTCGTATGGCTCTACCCGCAGGGTGACAGGTTCTATTCTCCCAGACCAGATGGAAAGAAGGTCTGGTGCTACCGATCGGGGAAAAACATCTATTGCCAGGGCTGAGGAATCCTGGAGATTCCGTTTTGGCCTGAGACGGAGTCACGCTGGGGAGTCAGGAAATTCCCGACTTGATCCCAGCCCCCGAGTCCCTATTCTCGGCGGACCGACCGGGCAGCAGTGCCTTGTTGGGCTTCGCCTGCGAGCATCACCAAAGACAGTAAGGAGACCTTGCTCAATGCACATCACCGACATCAAGACCACACTGGTCAGCGCAGCCATAACGCTGAGCCTGGCAGTGCCCAGTGCCGCGATGGCCTATGGGAAGAACGACGCCATCAGGGATTGTAAACAGCGGCTGCGCGACGAGTACAAGCTTACCGACTTTCGCCACGAATCCGCCCAGGAGCTGCCCGGTCAAGGGCACAAGTACAAGGTCACGGGCAACACCAAGGTCGACGGCGACAAGTACGATTTCTCGTGCGAGATCAAGGATCGGCATGTTACTTCGATAAACTATGACGGACCGAAGCCCAAGGGAATGACGGGCGCGCAGAAGCTCGCGGTGGGCGCCGCTGCGGCGATCGCGGCCGGCGTCATCGCTTCGAAGATGAACGAAGGGGATACGGAAACTTCGAGCACGGGACTGCCGTCGGTCGACACTGCGGCAGCGCAAAGAATCCTTTCGCCGGACGAGACCCTGCAGACGCTGGATTTTCCGGCCAGCGGCACCAAGACCGTCAGCGGGCGGATCCAGGGTTACAAGACTGTTGCCTATGCCCTGCCGGTGAGCAAGGGCCAGCGCCTCGAGGTCCAGATGGACACCCCCAGCAGCTCCGCTTACTTCAATATCTATGATGCCAAGGACACCAGCGGAGCCGCTTTGTTTGCCGGTGAGAGAGAGGGGACCAATACGGCCCTGATCCGGGTCGCCGAGGATGCCACCTATGTGATCCGCCCCTACCTGGTTCGCGCCGTTGCGCGCCGCGGATCGAGCGCCAACTACACCTTCAAGATCGAGCGTCAATAGCCATGGCTTACGAGGGCACCGGGAGCCGGTGCCCGCGTAGCAATGACGAGATGGGGCTTCGCGAGGCAAGCTGCGCTATGCACATGATTTCCTTTTCCCCAGCATCAGGACTTGTTCGTGTAGCCGTGATGGTGATGCTCTCGACCACGGGATCGGCACTGGCGACGGCAGACGGACCGGACTTTTTCCGCGTGAAGGGAGTGGCCGGGGACGATGTACTGAACATCCGCGCGGAGCCGGACCCGAAGGCAAAAAAGATTGGCGAGATTCCTCCCGATGGGACCTGTGTGCGTAACCTTGGATGCAGAGGTGGTCTGACCTTCCAGGAATTCACCGACCTGTCCGAGGAGCAGAAGACCGAGCGGCTGAAGAAGAGCCCGCGCTGGTGCAAGGTCGAATACCGAGGCGTCGAGGGCTGGGTGGCGGGAGCCTACCTTCAGGAGGGCACCTGCGATTCACCGGCCGTCGATCCGGCTACGAGCCTGTCGGGCCTGGTCGGCGTGCGCGGGCGCGACGGCGAGGTCGAGCTGCAGAGGTTGAGCTACAGCTATCAAGGTGGCCACAAGACCGAGAGCAGCTCATTGACCTTCTATGAAGAGCCCAAGACCGGTCGTTGCCTGCAGGTGGTCACGCGCGAAGGGCGCTACGAGAGCCTGGGCTATGTGCAGGATTCGGAATGTCGCTCGGCGGGGACGGCCACAGTGGCCGCGACGGGCGAGACCAGCCTTAGCGGACAGCCGGGATCAGAGAGCTTCCGGACTGTCTGTGGAGTCATTGTCGGCAGCCGGGCGTACCGTTACCTGTGCGAGGTAACGGACGTCAAAGGGGACGGGGGCGCCAAGCGCACTGCGCTGCGTTTTCCGGACAACGAGCTCTTGCTCGCCTGGGGCGAGGGCAAACGCGTTCAGGTGCAGTTCCAGGGGCTCGCCACTGCAACTCCTGCAACCTACTCCGTCAGCGAGGGCGAGACCGACGTCTTCCTCGGGGGCAAGACCTACTTCTACTATTCGGATCCAGGCTTGGCGGCGATGGAGGTCGAGCACTTCGAGCCTTGAAACGAGTGTGGGACTCCGTCAAGCCTCCGCAGCGCACAGGTCTCCCTCCGACGTGTACCACTCAACACTAGAGAATATCCAGCTCACCGTCTCCCGAGCCGATGAGGATAGCGACACGGAGCTTTTTCGATGAAGATGAAAAAAACGCAGGTCACTTCCCTCGTGAGAGGTGTCGGCTGGGCCATGCTGGGATTATCGGCGCTGAGCGTACATGCTGCCGACGATGCGATCGAGCAGGCGCGCAACGCGGAGCGCCAGTTGAACCGGTCCGCGGACGTTGGCACGGCCTACGCGGCAAACATCAATTCGCTTCCAAGCCGAACATCTCGTCGTCGATTCTGTGGATCGACAATGGCTTGCCGAATAACGACGAGCTGTCGGTGACCAAGTTTCCCCAGCGCTACGAATTCGACCTGACGGGTCACAGCTGGAAGCCTTTCGTCCAGGGAACTCTGGCGAAGCTAAAGCTGGAACAGACCTACCCGGTGTTCGAGGGGGAGAAGATCAAGCCGGAGTGGACCTCGTATTCCGCCAGCATCGGTGGAGGCGTTCGTATCCCGCTCACCAAGGTTTGGAGTGTCCTTCCCGCTGTCGATGTGGGCTATGCTCAGTCTGAGCAGCGACGTGCGCTACACAGGCGAGGTCGGAAAGAATTTCCTGCAACCCGTATTCGACGAGATCCTCTTCGATTGGTCCGCGGTCGCCTGGCTGACCAATGGTCACCTGGCCCTCCAATACCAGGGCTCGCTGCGCGACCTCGAGATCGACGCCAAGCTGAGCGGTACCCTGAGCCACATCGAAAGCTTCCGGACCATCACGGACCTGCAGGAGCTCAGCGAGGACGTCGGAACCCTGAGCTTCAAGATCGACGGCACCTATCCCCTCGGCATCTCGCTTGCGGGCCATCCGCTCTCGGTGATCGGCCACCTGGGTAGCAGCACCCTGGTAGGCGGCAACCGCCATGTGCTCGGCTTTACCTATGTCAACGAGGCGGGGCTTTCGCTCGAGGCGGATTTATCGAAGCACGGCCTGCCCGTCTCGAAGGTGAGCCTGGGTGCGCTGGGACTCTGGGGCGACAATGTCAAGGGCTGGTCGATGCTGTTCGGGTACAAGTTCTGAGACGACTCCGGTAGGTACCGGGATCCATGCCGTAACCCGGCCTGTTCCTCGAAAAACAATCAGCGACGGACTCCTTGATCAGTGGATTTCATTCCATGAGAAAAATGCTCGGCAGACTGGCGATTTTCGCCTTGATTCTTGCGGGGCTGTATCTGATCCCGGTAAACCTGGCCTTGAATCTGCCGGTGACGCAGGAGCTCCTGAACGAGCTTCAGCCCGACCGCTTTTCCGTCGGCTGGAAGCGGGCCTGGAGCTGGTATCCGCTGCGGGTGGAGCTGCGGGACTTGGCCGCGGATGGCCAGGCTCCGACCGAGCAGTGGCAGCTCGATGCCAAGGCTGCGGGGGTGTCCATCTCTTTACTTGCGCTCCTCGAGGGAGAGGTGCGGGTGCACGACCTCGACATTCGGGATATTCGGCTGCGTCTTCGACCACGGCCGATCCCGGGGACCGCAGGGACCGATTCTGCCGGCCTTGCAGAATATTTCCCAACGATTCGCAGTCGGGACCCGGCGGCACCGGCGGAGACGCCCTCCGAGGAAGAGGGAGACTCCCTGCACCTCGCGATCGATGATTTCCACGTGGCGGGCTCGCACGAATTCTGGGTGCACCAGGCGCGCGGACATGTGTCGGGGGATCTGCGCGGGAGCTTCAGCCTGGATACGGGCACCGGACGGATCGGACTGTCCGGCGGTGAGCTGAATCTGGCGCTGACCGAGCTGGACATCGGCTCCGACCGGGACGTCACCGGGGATGCCCGGATTCGCGGACGAATCGATGTCCCGCCGGCCAACATCGCGGAGCTTTCCACGGTCGAGGTCAGCAAGCTGCCGGAGATCGATGCGCAGATCGATGCACCTCTTCCGGATCTGCATTTCGTGAATCTGCTCTTCAACACGGCCGGTGTTATGGATCTCACCGGCAAGGGACGCCTGCATGGGCGGCTGGTCTATTCCGGCGGCGAGCAACGCCTCGGGACGGATCTGATGGTCGAGGCGCCGGAGCTCAGGCTGAGCCTGGGACGGTTCGAATTCACCGGCGACGGTGCCGTGGAAATGAAAAGCCACGAGTCGGACGAGAGCCAGGGTGACCTGAGCGTGCGCTTCGATACCGTCGATGCCTACCTGAAGTCGGGCTCCGGGGGTGATGCGCGGCGGTTGTTCGAGGGACGGAATCTGAGCCTGAGCCTGCACGCCGATACCTCGGAAAGCGCCAGGAAAAGGAAAGCCGAGGCACAGCTTACTCTCAGCGTTCCCTCCATGCGGGTGCAGGACATCGCCCTTTACAATGCCCTCATTCCAACGAAATGGGGCGTCGAGCTCATGGGTGGTCAGGGCGAGCTCAGTGGACGCCTGGTGGTGGGTCGTCAAGCCTTGGTCATGGAGCTGAATCTCGGTTCCGACGAGACGGACGTCCGATTCGAGGATAATCGCATCACGACCGACCTTTCGCTTGCGCTGCGCGCGCAGGCAAAGGCGGACACCGGGGCCAACCTCGATCTGACGGGCACGGAGCTCAGGCTCGGGGACGTCAGGCTTGGTGGGGCAGGTACCAAGAAGGCGAAGCCCTGGCAGGGAGGCATCAAGATCGACGATGGCCATGTCACCGTTCAGATCCCGGCCGAGCGGAGCGGCGTCGAGCCCTTGAGCTACTTGACCGAGACACTCGAAAAGCAGGGTTTCGGAAAGCTCCTCGAGAATGCCGACGGGCACCTCGGGGCGACCCTGACGGTCTCCCAGATCGATTGGATCGCGGGCATGCTCGGTCGGCCGCTCGGGTTGACCTTGGCGGGCTCGGGTGAGATCGACGCCGAATTGGTCCTGGCAGACGGACGGCTTGCCCGGGGCACGAAGCTGCGGATTCCGCGGCGACGGCTCCAGCTCGGGCTGCTCGAGCACCGGGTCGATGGTCAGGG
>Ga0315556_1000364_pt1 | contig 27575 bp, 22 predicted proteins | sample SalMarSW160310MG_FD_202112 | JGI IMG/M metagenome (GOLD analysis project Ga0315556, IMG submission 202112) | Salt marsh sediment microbial communities from the Plum Island Ecosystem LTER, Massachusetts, United States - Salt Marsh Sediment SW1603-10 ...
GACGGTCTTGTCGGCCTTGAAGGCGTACTTGTCGGCGGGCATGTCCTTGGCGGACTGTACCAGCCAGCCGCTGTAACGCTTCATGGTGCTCTGCAGACTTTCGGTGATCGGGTTGGAGCCGCCCTGCTGCGCCTGCGCGGGCGGAGCGAGGACGAGCGCGGCGGCAGCGCAGAGCAAGGCCGCCGGAAACAGGGCTACGCGGCGTGTGGACGCCATGGGTGACCTCCTCGAGTTCTGTGGGATGGCGTGCGACCGACCGCAACATGAGAAGAGCCGGTCCGACCGGCAATCGAGGCCGTCTGGTACGACCCTTGATCCGAACCCGGAGGGAGGAGGGCCGGCGTGCCGCCGACCCACCGCGACCGCGCGCAGAACAGGGGAGGGCCAGGTGGGCCGAGTCGAAGGAAAAGTGGCGGTGGTCACGGGCGCCGCGCTCGGGATCGGACAGGCGACGAGTCGGCTCCTGGCCCGGGAAGGCGCCTCGGTGGCGGTCACCGATATGCTCGCCGACGAGGGGCGGCGACTGGTCGGTGCCATCGAGGAGGCAGGGGGTTCGGCGCGCTTCTGGACCCTCGACGTCACGGACGAGGAGCGGATCCGTACCGTCCTCGACGAGGTCGCGGAGGCGTTCGGAGGCATCGACGTGCTGGTGAACAACGCCGGCATTGCCGGCGAGACCGCCCCGACCGACCGGATTTCCGTCGAGGCCTGGGACCGGGTCATGGACGTCAACGTGCGGGGCGTGTTCCTGTGCACCAAGCACGCGATCCCGCACCTGCGGCGACGGGGGGGCGGCAGCATCGTGAACCTCTCCTCCATCTTCGGCCTCGTCGGGGGCCGGGACAACCCGCCCTACTACGCATCCAAGGGCGCGGTCCGGCTCATGTCCAAGGCCGATGCTCTGCAGTACGCGGAGGAGCGTATCCGCGTGAACTCGGTCCATCCCGGCTTCATCTGGACGCCCATGGTCGAGGGGTTCCTGCGTGCCTCGGGCGACGTCGAGGAGGGTCGGCGCAGGCTCGACCGACTCCACCCCGTGGGGCACGTCGGCGAGCCGGATGACGTGGCCTACGGGATCCTCTACCTGGCCTCGGACGAGTCCCGCTTCGTGACGGGCAGCGAGCTGGTGATCGATGGGGGCTACACGGCGCGCTGATGGGAGCCCGGGAAGGGCGGTCACACAGGTCGCTCGACGAGGGAGGAGCATCGCATGAAGGCCATGGTGCTGGGGCGGATCGCTCCGATCGAAGAGCGGCCGCTCGAGCTGCGAGACGTCCCCGATCCCGTGCCGGGACGGGGCGAGATCCGGGTCCGCGTGCTGGCGTGCGGGGTGTGCCGGACGGACCTCCACGTCATCGAGGGCGACCTGCCCGCGCCGGACCTTCCCCGGGTGCCCGGCCACCAGGTCGTGGGCGTCGTCGAGGCATCGGGGCCCGATTGCAGCCGCTTCGAGGCCGGGGACCGGGTCGGGATCGCCTGGCTTCGGGAGACGTGCGGCACGTGCGAATTCTGCCGAGCCGGCCAGGAGAACCTGTGCGAGTCGTCCCTCTATACCGGCTACCACGCCGACGGCGGCTTCGCCGAGCTCGCGATCGTGCGGGAAGACTTCGCCTACCGCGTCCCCGACGCCTTCGGCGACGTGGAGGCGACCCCGCTTCTGTGCGCCGGCATCATCGGGTATCGATCCCTGAAACGGGCGCGGCTGCCCGACGGGGGACGGCTCGGCCTGTTCGGGTTCGGCTCCTCGGCCCACATCGTCATCCAGGTCGCGCGGCACCGCGGCAGCGACGTCTACGTGGCCACGCGGGGAGAGAGCCACCGCGCGCTGGCGCGGGAGCTGGGCGCGGTCTGGACGGGCGGCGCCTACGATCCCATTCCGACCCCGGTCCATTCCGCCATCGTGTTTGCTCCGGCGGGCGAGATCGTGCCGATCGCGCTGCGCTCGCTCCGGAAGGGCGGGACGGTGTCTCTGGCGGGGATCCACATGTCCCCGATCCCGTCGATGGAGTACGAGCCCTGCCTCTTCCACGAGAAGACGCTGCAGAGCGTGGAGGCCAACACCCGGGAGGATGGTCGGGAGCTGTTACGGGAGGCGGCCGAGATCCCGGTGCGCGCGTCGACGACGGTGTTTCCCCTGGAGGAAGCCAACGAGGCCCTCGTGCGCCTCAAGCACGACGGCATCGACGGAAGCGCCGTCCTCCGGGTCGCCGATGCCTGAGGCGCCGCAGAGCCCGGGTCCGAGCGGGGCGCCTCAGTCCGTGGTCGAAGGCCGCTCGGAACGGGCCGGCACGCTGACGATCACGCGCGCGCCCGCCCCGGGACCCGACACCACGGCCAGCGATCCGCCCACGGAACGCGCGCGCTCGCGCATCCCCAGCAGGCCCAGGCCGCCGCCCCCGTTCGTGCTCTCCAGCTCCGGCTCGAAGCCCCGTCCATCGTCGACGACGTTGAGCGTCACGCTGCCATCCCCGGTCTCGAGCTCGAGCCGGATGCGGCCCGCGTCGGCGTGTCGGACGGCGTTCACGAGCGCTTCCTCGGCCACGCGGTACATCGCCAGGGCGACCTCCTGCTCGAGCTCGGGCTCCGGCCCCTTCACCTCGAACTCCACGGGCAGGCCCGCCTGGTCCGAGACGGCCCTCGCGTGGGCTCGCAGCGCCGGAACGAGCCCGAGCTCGCCCAGCTCCGGGGGGTGGAGCCGACGCGCCAGGCGGCGGACGAGCTCGAGGCTCTCGGCCGTTTCATCGCGGAGCCGTTCGAGATGACGGGCCCCTTCCACGCATGACGGCTCGAGGTCCACGGCCTTCCGCGCCAGCTCGACCCTCAGGAGGAGCGCGGCCAGGCGCTGGGCCGTGTCATCCTGGAGCTCGGCCGCCAGGCTGCGCCGCTCGCGCTCGGCCGCCTCGAGCACACCCACGCTGAGACGGCGGAGTACGCGCTGGCCCAGGACCAGGCGTTGGAGCATGTCGTTGAACACCTGGATGAGGCGGCGCATGCCAGGATCCGCCATCAGGGAGCGGGGCGCTCGGGCTTCCAGGTCCCCGGCGTGGACGCGCTCGGCGGTCCGCTGGAGCCCGGACAGGGGCGACAGGGCCCAGCGCACGAGGATCCAGTTGATGGGCACGCACACCGCCAGCCCCACCCCGGCGGCCAGCCCGGCCGCGAACACCGGATCATGCTGGATCCGGGCCAGGAGCACGGCGAGGAGCGCGGTTCCGGCCACGAGGGCGCCGTTGGCTCCCAGGATCTTGAACGGGAGGGGAAAGCGAAGGAGCCGCGACGTCAGCCGGCGCAGGGTGGATGGGCCCGGCTCGGCACGTTTCGAAGACAGAACTTCAGGCATGCAGCCCAAGCTCGATGCCGGCGAGGGAGCGGTCTGTAAGGACAAACCGGGTCCACGATGTGGGGAGATCCCCGCCGCGTTCCGCGGCGGCCGTGGAAGCCCGGTGCCGGTCGTGCTACATTGCGTCGCCCATGGCCGATACGCACGCCAGTACAGCCGACGCCGGGGCCGACGGGACGGTCCACGACAGCCTGTTCACGGCCGCGCAGTACAGGACCGTGTTCGAGGCGGCGCCCGACGGCATCATCATCGTGGATGGGCGTGGGCAGATCCGCGACGTGAACCCGAGAGCGGAGGCGCTGTTCGGGTATGCGCGCGACGAGCTGGTCGGGCAGCCGGTGGAGACGCTGGTCCCGGAAGCCGCCCGCGCCATGCACGAGCGGGACCGCGTGGCGTTCGTGGAGCAGCCGCAGGCGCGGCCGATGGGGATCGGCCTCGAGCTTCGAGGCCGGTGCAAGGACGGCGGGACGTTTCCGGTGGAGATCAGCCTCAGTCCGCTGCGCACCGCGGATGGTATCCTGGTGATCAGCATGATCCGGGACGTGACCCAGCGGCGACGCCTTCGGCAGTTCGGCTTCGGCGCCCTGCGGGCCGCGGAGGAGGAGCGGCGCCGGATCGCCCGGGAGCTTCACGACGATACGGCGCAGCGGTTGGCGGCGATCCTGCTGCGCCTGCGCCTGCTGTCCGCCGAGCGCACGGGCCCGGATCGAGACCGCCTGCTCGAGGAGATCCGGGCGGAGCTGGTCGAGGCGGCGGAGGCGGTGCGGAGGATCGCGCGCGGCCTTCGCCCCCCGGCGCTCGAGGACGTGGGAGTGGCCACCGCGATCCGGGCGCACGTGCGGACCCGTTTCTCGGAGGGGGAGCCCAGCGTGGAGATGGATCTCGCCCCGGTGGATGAGGTCCTGGAGGAAGAGGCCAAGCTCGTGTTGTATCGCATCGTGCAGGAGGCGCTCTCCAACGTGGAGCGGCACGCCGAGGCTTCGCGCGTGATCATCCGGATCGATGTCTCCGGGGACCACGTGCTGGCTGTCGTGGAGGACGACGGTCGCGGCTTCGATCCCCGGCAGCCGTCCCGCGACGACGGCCGGGGGCTGGGCTTGCTGGGCATGAGGGAGCGTGCCACCCTCGTCGGGGGGCACGTCGAGGTCGAGAGCGAGCCGGGCGCGGGAACCCGCATCCGTCTGCAGATACCGCTGTACGAGGGAGGAGCCACGTGAGCCAGGCCATCACCGTGCTGCTGGCGGACGATCACGCGATGTTCAGGTCGGGCCTGAAGGCGCTCCTCGAGGGTGAGGCTTCCATCGAGGTGATCGGCGAGGCCGCCACCGGCGACGAGGCCGTCGACCAGGCGCGGCGGCTGCGGCCGCAGGTCGTGGTCATGGACCTGTCGATGCCGGGTTCGGACGGCCTGGAGGCCACGCGCCGCATCACCGCGCTGGAGCTGGACACCAACGTGCTCGTCCTCACCGTGCACGCCGAGGAGGAGTACCTGGTGCCCGTCGTGCAGGCGGGCGCCAGCGGCTACCTCACCAAGACGAGCGCGGACCGTGACCTCGTGGAGGCCATCCGGGTCGTGGCCCGCGGCGAGGTCTACCTGCCGCCCCAGGCCACGAAGCTGCTGCTCCAGGAGTACAAGGCGGCCGAGGCCGACGAGGACACGAGCAAGCTGCAGCAGCTCAGTTCCCGTGAGCAGGAGGTCCTGGCGCTGACCGCGGAGGGCTTCAGCTCGCGCGAGATCGGCAAGAAGCTGTTCATCTCGCCGAAGACGGTGGACACCTACCGGTCCCGGATCATGAAGAAGCTGGGGCTGGACCACCGCTCCGAGCTCGTCCGCTTCGCCCTCCGGGTCGGTCTCCTCAAGGAGGTGTAGGCCGCGTCACCGGGACGCTCGGACGTGGAGGCCTGGAGGCCGCCGCGGCGGGTCTCGGACTGCGCCGCCTGGCCACGTACACGGAACCTCGGAGCTGACCATGCTCGCGATCCGACACGTTCTCTACCCCACCGACTTCTCGGAGTCGGCCGTCGCCGCCCTCCCCCTGGCCGCACGACTCGCCCGGGCGCACGGAGCCGATCTCCACGCCCTTCACGCCCTCGTGCTCCACGCCGCCGATGCGGTCGAGGCCGACAAGCTCTTCCCCAAGATGGAGGATGCCGTCGGCGAGCTGGACCGTTGGGCGGAAAGCCGCATGGAGGCCCACCTGGGCAAGCACGACGTCAGCGACCTCGTGGTGCACGAGGCCCGGGAGCGGGGCTTCTCGGCGGGCGCCGTGATCCTCGAGTACGCCGAGGCGTTCGACATCGACCTCATCGTCATGGGTACGCACGGGCGCCGCGGCCTCCGGCACCTGCTGATGGGGAGCATCGCCGAGGAGGTGGTGCGGCGCTCGTCCTGCCCGGTGATCACGGTCCGGGAGCGGCCCCGGCTCGCCGACGCGCCGTGGCCCTCCCACCTGGTGGCACCGGTCGACTTCTCCGAGGCTTCCGACCTCGCCCTCGCCTACGTGAGGGAGCTCGCCGCCTCGAGCGGCGCCAGCGTCGACCTCGTGCACGTCATCGAGCCGGTGACCGTGCCGGACCCCTACATTACGGGCACGGCGGGCTTCGCGTTCGACGTCGAGGCGGTGCGCTCCAACGTGCAGGATGCGCTGGAGGAACGTGCCGCCTCGGTCCTCGGCGAGGACGTCCCGTGCGGGATCCACATCGACGTGGGGCGCCCGGCCGCGATGATCTCCGCCTTCGCCGAGGAGCGGGGGGCCGACCTGGTGGTGATGGCCAGCCACGGCCGAACCGGCCTGGAGCGCGCGCTGATCGGCAGCGTGGCGAGCGGCGTGATCCGGCGGGCCTCACCCCCCGTGATGATCGTCAAGCCATCTGGGCGTCAGCTCTTACCGTCTTCGACCTCCGAAACCACTTGAGGAGCTGCCCGGCCACGGTCGGCAGGACCCCGAGCCCGAAGATCACGGCGGCATCCCCGGCCGAAGGGACCTGCAGCCTGAGGACGTCCCGGAGGCCGGGCAGGGCGAGGGCGAGGGCGAGGAGGCCCAGCGACAGGAGACCGGCCGCCACCGCGAAGCGGTTCCGGAAGAAGCCGCCACTCCCGAGGATGCCCCCCACGCTCCGCGCGTTCCCGACGTGCAGCACCTGGGCGACCGCGAGGGTCAGGAAAGCCCGGGTAACGGCGGCGGCGTGCGTCCCTCCTCCGCCCGGGTCCCAGAAGAAGGCTGCCAGGGTGGCGCCCGTGATGAGGAGGGCGTAGAGCCCCACCGAGCGCAGCAGGTGGGCGGAGAGGATGCCGGCGTCCGGGTCCCGCGGCGGACGGCTCATGATCCCGGCCTCGGCTGGCTCGAAAGCGAGCGCCAGAGCGGGGAAGGTGTCCGTCACCAGGTTCAGCCACAGGATCTGGAGGGGCAGGAGCGGCAGCGGCGAGCCCGCGAGACTGGCCACGAGGAGGACGAGGACCTCGGCCGCGTTACAGCTGAACAGGAAGAACACGAACTTGCGGACGTTGTCGAAGATGACGCGTCCCTCTTCGACGGCCGCGGCCACGGTCCGGAACCGGTCGTCCCGCAGCACGATGCCCGCGGCCTGCTTGGCCACGTCCGTGCCGCGCCGGCCCATGGCCACGCCGATGTCGGCCCGCCGCAGGGCCGCGGCGTCGTTGATCCCGTCCCCGAGCATGGCCACCACGTCGCCCCCGCGGCGCAGGGCTTCCACGATGCGGTACTTGTCCTCGGGGCCGATGCGACTGTACACGGCCACGTGGGGAGCGCGGCGCGCGAGCGCGTCATCGTCCAGCCGGGCCAGGTCGCGGCCGTCGAGCGTCTCCTGCCCGCCCTCCAGCATGCCGAGGTCCCGTGCCACCGCCTCGGCCGTGAGACGCTGGTCCCCGGTGAGCATGAGGGTGCGGAGACCCGCCGCCCGGAAGCGGGCGATCGTCTCCTTCACGCCGGGAGCGGGCGGGTCCACGAGCCCCACGAGCCCGAGGAAGACGAGGGGACCCGTGGAGGGCTCGGCGGGGATGCCGTCCGGGGCGGGCTGGTCTGCGCTCGTTCCGGCGGCGTCCGAGCGGCGCGGCAGATCGGGCGCCCCGCCGTGGGCGAGGGCCAGCACCCGGAGGCCACGGCGGGCCAGCTCGGCGTTAGCTGCCAGGAGACGCTCCCGGTCTGCCGCCCCAAGCGGCCGGACCCGCTCCCCGTCTCGCCAGCGATCGCACGCCTCGATCACGGACTCGGGCGCCCCCTTCACCATCACCTCTACGCCGGCTCCATCCGTCCGGCCGCCGGCCTGGTGGAAGGTGGCCATGTAGCGGCGCTCGGAGCTGAACGGGAGCTCGGCCACGAGCGGGTGCCGGGCGCGGAGCTCCGCGGGCTCGAGCCCCGCCTTCCGGGCCGCCACCAGCAGGGCGGCCTCCGTGGGATCGCCGCGGATCGACGGTCCGTTCTCGGAGTCGACCACCTCGGCCCGGTTGACGAGGGCTCCGACGACCAGTGCGAGGCGGGCGGCCGGGTCGGCGAGCGGATCGACGGCGCGCCCCGCGGTCCGGAATGTTCCCTCGGAAACGTATCCCCGACCGGTGACTTCGTACTCGCGGGCGGGCGTCCACAACACCGTCTCCGTCATTTCGCCGGCGGTGAGGGTCCCGGTCTTGTCGGTGCAGACCACGGTCGCGGCGCCGAGGGCCTCGACCGCCGGCAGCCGCCGGACGACCGCGTTGCGCGCCGCCATGCGCCGCATCCCCACGGCGAGGGCGGCGGTGGCCACGACCGGGAGTCCCTCCGGAACGGCGGCGACCCCGAGCGCCACGCCGGCGAGCAGCATCTGGCCCAGGGGCGCGCCCTGGGCGAGGCCGATGGCGGTGACCAGGGCCGCGACGGCCAGGGTGATCCACACCATGCGCTCGCCCAGCGCGTCGAGCCGCCGCTCGAGGGGCGCTTTCTCCCGCTTGGTCTCCAGGATGAGGCGTCCGACGCGGCCGACCTGTGTCGCCTCGCCGGTGGCGGTCACCACGGCCTCTCCGCTGCCGGCCGTGACCGTCGTACCCCGGTAGACCATGTCGACCCGGTCCGGGAGAGGCGTGGTCTCGGGCAGGACCGCCTCCGCCTCCTTGTCCACCGAGGCCGACTCGCCGGTGAGGGAGGCCTCGTCCAGCTTGAGCCCCGTGACGGCCAGGAGCCGTGCGTCGGCCGCGACGGCGTCCCCCGCCTCCAGGAGGAGGAGGTCCCCGGGCACCAGCTCGCGGGCCGGTATCGAACGCTTCTCCCCGCCTCTGCGGACCCGGGCCGAGGGGGCCTCGAGTCGCAGGAGAGCCTCCATCGCGCGCGCCGCCCGCAGCTCGGTCACCAGGCCGAGAAGCGTGTTGATGAGGAGGACCACGCCGATGGCCGCGGCGTCGAGAGCGTCGCCCAGGAGGAAGGCCGCGGCGCCGGCGGCCACCAGGAGGTAGACGACCACGCTGCGCAGCTGGTCGCCGATGATCCTCCACAGGGGCAGGGGAGGGGCCTCGAGGCCGCCGTTCGGCCCGATCCGCTCGAGCCGCCGGCGCGCCTCCTCTTCGCCGAGGCCGTCCGGACCCGAGCCGAGGGCGCGGGCCACCTCGGACGCGGGCCGCGCGTGCGGCGCCGCGATCAGCAGGCGGAGGGCGGCAGGATCCGCGTGGGCCTTCCCGGCCGGCGGTGGGTCCCCGTTCGGCACGGCGGAGGTCATCTAAGCGCCCGGCGACGCGCCTCCAGCTCCCGCTCGAGGCTGTCGCACACGATCTCGCACAGGTCGAAGACCTCGGGCTCGGCGATCGAATAGAAGCTCCGTACGCCTTCTTTCCGGCGCTCGACCATCTGGTGGCGACGGAGCACGGCCAGGTGCTTCGACACGTTCGCCTGGCTCGTGTCGAGCGCTTCGACGAGGTCGCTCACGGCGCGCGGCCCGTCCCGGAGCTCGTTGAGGAGCCGGAGCCGGGTGGGCTCGCCGAGCACTTTGAAGCGCGCGGCGACCATGTCGAGCGTCTCTTCGCTGAACGAGCGAGCCATTCCTGCCTCCGGGGCCGCACGGGGTTGACGTGCCGCATGAGAACACTAGATTACCATACGGTAATATAATCGAAGGGACCGCCGGCGCCACTCCAGCGTCGGCACCGATCCAGGGGGAAGTGAACATGAGCGGCACGTGTCGGACGTATCACTACATGTGCATACAATGATCTGCTTCCGCGTGGGACGTGGCGCGCCGCTGGTGGCGGCCCTGGTCCTCGGCCTGGCGATCGGCGCCCCGGCGGCCGTGCGGGGCGCCCCGGCGGCCGATGGGAGTCCCGAGGGCATGCGGGGTCCCGGGCCCTCCCGCCTCGATCCACCCGCGGTGGACACGGCCGCGGGCCCGGTGCTCCGCCCGCTCGGCCTCGACGAGGCTCTCGCGGAGGCGCGTCGGGGGAACCCGGATCTCCGCGAGGCCCGACTGGCGCGCGAGAGCGCGCACGCGGCCGCCCGAATGGCGGGGTCGGCCCTCCTCCCGGGCATCGAGCTCGACGTGGGGGTGCAGCGCTCCAACGACCCGGTGTTCGCGTTCGGGACCAAGCTTCGCCAGCAGCGCTTCGGCGCGGCGGACCTGGCCCTGGACGCGCTCAACCACCCCTCGGCCCTCAACGACTGGTCCACGGGCGTGGGCGTGCGCTGGAACGTGCTGGATCCGACCCTGTGGGCTCGGCGCGCCGCGGCGGGTCACGGCGCCACGGCGGTCGGCTGGCAGGCGGTGAGGGCGGGGCAGGGGGCCGAGCTCGGAACGCGGGTGCTCTACTGGCGTGCGGTCGGAGCGGCGGCCGGCGTGCGAGCGACCGCGGCGGCCGAGGCCGCCGCCCGCTCCACGGTCGAGCGGTTCCGGAAGCGCGAGGAGCGTGGGCTCCTCACCCACGCCGACGTGCTGCGCGCGGAGGCGGAGCTGGCCTCGGCGCGGGCCACACGGGTCGAGGCGGAGCGGGGCCGCGACGACGCCCGCTCGGCGCTGGGCCTGGCCCTCGGCTGGAGCCCCGACACGGTCCCCGTTCCGTCGGACACGCTCACCGCCCCCGAGGGCGAGCCGAACTCTGGGGAGCCGGGGGAGTTCGACCCGACGGCCCGGCCGGACCTGCGGGCGAGAGCCGAGGTCGTGCAGGCCGGCCGGGCCCGGCAGGCCGCCGCGGTCGCGGCCTTCATTCCTCGCGTCGAGGCGTTCGCCGGCTACCAGCGGTACGCCGACGCTCCCTTCGGGGGGGACGGTGACGCGTGGAGCGCCGGCGTCATGCTGCGCTGGACCGTGTTCGCGGGACTGAGCCGTCCGGCGGCGCTGGACAGGGCGAGGGCCGAGCGCGAGACGGCCGAGCTGCAGTACGCTCGGGCCCGCCGCGAGGCGCGGGCCGAGGTGACGAGTGCGCGCCGGGCCGTGGACGCGGCCCTGCGCGGAGTGGAGGCCACCCGGGCGGCCCGGGAGGCGGCTACGGAAGCCAGGGACCTGATGCGCAGGCGCTTCGAGGAGGGCTTGATGAGCGCCACGGACCTGCTCGACGCGGAGGCGCGCGCCTCGGCGGCGCGGAGCCGGGCCGTCGATGCGCTGGCCGGATACCACGAGGCTCTCGCGCGACTTCGGTTCGCGCTGGGCCGGACCACGGGGGAGGAACAGCCATGAGGAGACTGACGGTGAGCGGGCGCGCCGCAGGGAAGGGCGCCGCGGTGGGCGCGCTGCTCCTGAGCGTCGCGTGGGCCGGCTGCGATCGCGGCGAGCCGGGCCGCGTTTCCCCGCCGGAAGGCGCGGCGGACGTGGTGACGGCGCCGGCGACGTTGGGACCGGCCACGGCCTCGTACCCGGCCACCGTCGTGTCGACGGACAAGGCGCAGCTGGCCACCCGGACGAGCGGCACCGTGCGGCGAGTGCCGGTCGACGTGGGAAGCGTCGTGCGCGCCGGGGACACCCTGGTGGTCCTCGACGGCGGCGACGTCGAGGCCAGGATCCGGAGCGCGCAGGCCGCGGCGAGCCGGGCCAGCCGCTACTACGATCGCATCGCCTCGCTGGAGAAGGATGGAGCGGCCACCGGGCAGGAGCTGGACGACGCCCGCGCCGGGATGACGATGGCCGAAGCGGGCCTCCAGGAGGCGCGGGCGCAGCGAGGCTACGTCGTCCTCCGGGCCCCGTTCGCGGGGGTGGTGGCGGCACGCGACGTGGACCCGGGCGACCTGGCCATGCCGGGTCGCCCCGTGCTGCGTCTGGTCCGTCCGGGGTCGCTCAAGGTGGTGGCGGACCTGCCGGGCGAGGTCCGCGGCGACCTGTCCAGGGGGACCGCGGTCACGTTCGTGGATCCCTCCACGGGTCGGAGCGTGGCGGGCCACGTGACCCGTGTGTCGCCGGCGCTCGAGCCGGCGAGCCGCCGGGTGCGGGTCGAGGCGCGTCCGGACGCGGGGGTGGGAGAGAGCCTTCCGGCGCCGGGCTCCTTCGTGCGGCTGGCGCTCACCCGCCCCGGCCGGAGCACGCTGTGGGTGCCGGACGACGCGATCGTTCGCCGCGGCCAGCTCGAGGGCGCGTTCGTGGTCGAGGGGGACACCCTGCGGCTGCGCTGGCTCCGGACCGGCGAGACACGGGTGGGGGCGGTCGAGGTGCTCGCGGGCCTGGAGGCCGGGACGCCCGTCGTCCGCCGTCCGGCCCCGACACTGGAGGACGGGCAGCCGGTCGGACGTCGCAGCGCGGAGCCGTGGACGCCATGAAGGGGGGGGTGGCCGGCCGCATCGCCGACGCGTTCCTGATGTCCAAGCTCACGCCCCTCCTCCTGGCGGCGGCGCTCGGCCTCGGGCTGTATGCGGCGTTCACGATCCCGAGCGAGGAGGAGCCCCAGATCTCGGTGCCTCTGGCGGACATCTACGTCGGGATGCCGGGAGCGAGCCCCAGCGAGGTGGACCAGCGGCTCCTCGTCCCGCTCCAGGGCGTGCTGTCCGGCATCGAGGGCGTCGAGTACGTCTACACGCACGCCCAGGAGGGCATGGGGCTCGCCACGGTGCGCTTCCAGGTGGGCCGCGACCTGCAGCGCAGCCAGGTGAAGCTGTTCGCCGAGCTGGCCCGCCACGCCGACCTCATGCCGGCCGGGTCGTCGCCGCCCCTGGTCAAGACCGTCACCATCGACGACGTGCCGTTCTTCACCCTGTCGCTTTCGGGCCCGGGTTATACGCCCTACCAGCTACGCTCTCTGGCCGAGGAGCTCCGTCCCCGTCTGCAGACGGTGTCGGACGTCCGAGACGTGACCATCTCCGGGGGCCAGCCCCGCGAGATCCGGGTCGAGCTGGACCCGGCCCGGCTGGCGGCCGATGGCCTCGATCCGGCGGCTGTGGTCGATCGGATCCGCATGGCCAACGTTCAGGTCGATGCCGGAGACTTCTCCGCCGGGGATCGCGTGGTTCACGTCCAGGCGGGGCCCTTCCTGCGTTCGGCCGAGGACGTGAGGAACGTCGTGCTCGACGTGCGCGACGGCCGCCTGGTCCAGGTCGGCGGCGTGGCGACGGTCACGGACGGACCGGCGGAGATCCAGGATTACGCCTTCGATGCGGAGCGCGGCTCGCCGCCCGAGCCCGTCGTCACTCTGGCCGTGTCCAAGCGCCCCGGCGCCGACGCCACGCAGGTGGGGCGAGCGCTCGAGCACCGGGTGGACGAGCTCCGGGGCCGGGTGATCCCCGACGCGGTTCACGCGCGGGTCACCCGGAACTACGGAGAGACGGCGCGCGACAAGGTCTCGACCCTCAAGCTGCACCTCCTTCTGGCCATCGGCGCCGTGGGTCTCGTGGTGCTCCTGTCGATGGGTTGGCGCAGCGCTCTGGTCGTGATGACGGCGGTGCCGGTCACCTTCGCGCTCACGCTGCTCGTCTACAAGCTGTTCGGCTACACGCTGAACCGCGTGACGCTGTTCGCCCTCATCTTCGTCACGGGCATCGTGGTCGACGACTCGATCATCATCGTCGAGAACATGCACCGGCACTTCGCCATGCGGGACCGACCCCTGCGCGCGGCGGCCCGGGCCGCGGTCGACGAGGTCGGCAACCCGACGATCCTGGCCACCCTCACCGTGATCGCGGCCGTACTGCCCATGCTGTTCGTCTCCGGCCTCATGGGACCCTACATGAGTCCCATGCCGATCGGCGCGTCCCTGGCCATGATCTTCTCCCTCATGGTCGCTCTCGTCGGCGCCCCGTGGCTGGCGTATCGACTGCTCGGGCACGAGGACTCCGCGGAGGGACACGACGAGGTTCCGGGCGGGCCGGCGGCGGCGGTCCAGGACACCCGCATGTACGCCATCTACCGGCGCATCATGGATCCTCTCCTGGCCAGCCGCCGCCGCATCGTGCTGATGCTGGCGGGCGTGGCGGTGCTGCTCGTGGGAGCCGCCGGGCTGTTCCTGGTGCGGCTGGTGTCGGTCAAGATGCTCCCGTTCGACGACAAGAACGAGATGCAGGTCATCGTCGACATGCCGGAGGGCACCACGCTGGAGACCACGACGGCGCTGGCGGACCGTCTCCAGCGGATCACGCTGACCGTCCCCGAGGTCCAGGACGTCCAGACCTACGCGGGAACGGCCGCCCCCTTCAACTTCAACGGACTCATCCGTCACTACTACCTGCGGCGCGGGCCCACGGTGGCCGACCTCCAGGTGAACCTGGTGGACAAGTCGAAGCGGAGCGCCGAGAGCCACGACATCGCCCTGCGGCTGCGCCCGCTCGTGGACAGCGTGGCCGCGGCGTCGGGGACCGGCGCGCGGGTCAAGGTCGTCGAGGTCCCACCCGGCCCTCCCGTCCTCTCGACGCTGGTCGCGGAGGTGTACGGCGAGGATTCGGGCGAGCAGGTGGCGGTGGCCCGCCAGGTCCGCGAGCTGTTCGAGAAGCACCCGTCGGTCGTCGACGTGGACTGGTCGCTGCGCGCGCCGCAACGCGAGATCCGCTTCGACGTGGACGGCGAGAAGGCGGCCCTGAGCGGGGTGGCTCGCGGCAGCGTGGCCCGGGATCTCCGCATCGCCCTGTCCGGCGAGCAGGCGACCCGGATCTCCGCGCCCGAATCGCGCGACCCGGTCCCGGTGCAGGTGCAGGTGGAGGAATCGGCCCGCTCCGGACTCGACCGCCTCACGGGACTGCACATCGCCTCCCGGTCGGGCACCGTGGTGCCGCTCGGGGAGCTGGTCCGCACCCGCGAGACGACCACGCCGCAGGTGATCGACCGCAAGAACGGACAGCGGGTGGTGTACGTGACGGCCGACGTGGCGGGCGCCGAGGAGAGCCCGGTCTACGCCATCCTCGACCTCCGAAAGCAGGTCGAGAAGATCCGGCTCCCCTCGGGGGCGCACCTGGGTCAGCTGTACACGCGCGGTCCGCGCAACGTCGAGCAGCCCGTGGTGAAGTGGGACGGGGAGTGGCAGATCACCTACGAGGTGTTCCGTGACCTCGGGGTGGCCTTCGCGGGCGCCCTCGTGCTGATCTATCTGCTGATCGTGGCGTGGTTCGGCTCTCTGACCACGCCGCTGATCATGATGGTGGCCATCCCGCTGACCCTGATCGGCATCGCGCCGGGTCACGTGCTGTTCGGGGCGTTCTTCACGGCCACCTCGATGATCGGCATGATCGCGCTGGCCGGCATCATGGTGCGCAACGGGATCCTGCTGATCGACTACCTGGAGGCACGAACCGCGGCGGGCGTCCCGCTCCGCGAGGCGATCGTCGAGGCGGGCGCGGTGCGCACGCGTCCCATCGTGCTCACGGCGGCCACGGTGGTGATCGGGGCCATCGTGATCCTGTTCGATCCGATTTTCCAGGGCCTCGCCGTGGCCCTGATCGCCGGCGCGGTGGCCTCGACCCTCCTCACGCTCGTGGTCGTGCCGGGCATCTACTATCTCGTGCGCCGCTCCGACGAGGGCGGGGAGGAGACCGCGTGAAGCTCATCGTGTTACTGTACCTGGAAGACGACGAGGCCTGCGTGAACGACCTGCTCGGGCGGCACGATGTGGCCGTGTTCAGCCGAACCTCCGTGGAGGGGATCGGGCCGGGGGCCCCGGGCTGGTACGGCACCGCGGCACCGTATCGCTCCCGCATGGTGATCGCACTGGTCGAGCCCGACCTTGCACGGGAGATCCTCGAGGCGGTCGAGCGCGGTACGGGGCTCCAGGACTCCCGCCACCCCATTCACGGTCTGCAGCTCGACGTGGAGCGCCAGGCGGTGTGCGGGGGTGGCGCAGGTGAGGCGGAGGGAAGCTGAGGGTTCGAGCCGACGGAGGTCTCATCCACGAAGCCGCTCCGCGCGGCAGGGGGAGCTCATGACGATGGAACGCAAGATCCGGCTGATCGCCGGGACCTTCATCCTGGCCAGCCTGGCGCTGGGCTGGTGGGTGAGTCCGTGGTGGTTCCTGTTCACGGCCTTCGTGGGCGTGAACCTCGTCCAGTCGTCCATGACGAAGTGGTGCCTCATGGAGGACATCCTGCGCTGGACCGGACTCCACAGGGAGGGGCCGGCGGCCGCCGGTCGCTGAAGCCCACCGCCCCCGGCTCCCGGGGCCCATCGCGGGGCTCCGGGAGATCTCCCCACACCCGCCGCTTCCTTCTCCCGACGCGCGTCTCAACGCGCCCCCTACAGCCCGGTCAATAGAGTCGTCCTAGCATTCCGGTGCGCCCGCCACGGACGGGCCTCACGGCAGCCTCGACCCCGGACACCGCATGAGAACGCTCTACCTCCTGAACGTGAGCCTCCACGTGCTGGCCGCGATGCTGTGGCTGGGCGGCATGTTCTTCCTGGCGGTGGTTGGAGGGCCCGCCCTCAGGAGGATCGACGACCCGGTCCTCCGGGGCCGCCTGTTCGCGGATATCGGTAGGGCCTTTCGCCGGACCGGATGGTGGTCCATCCTCGTCATCGTCGTCACGGGGATCGGGAACCTGGGCTTCCGGGGCGTGCTGTCGAACGGGGCGATCGTGTCCCGCGCCTTCTGGGCGAGCCCTTTCGGTTATACGCTGGCCGCCAAGCTGGTCGCGGTGGCCGCCATGCTGGGCGTCAGCGCGGTGCACGACTTCGTGATCGGGCCGGCCGCCAGCCGCGCGGCGCGGGACCGGTCGCCGCGGGCCGCGACGCTGCGCTCGCGGGCAGCGTGGCTGGCGCGGATCAATGCGGGGCTCGGCGTGGCCGTGGTCTTGCTGGCGGTACGGCTGGCGAGAGGCGGCTGAGGGTCCTCCCGGGCCGATCGCGCGTTCGACGTGGCACCCGGGCGGACGGGTCACACAGAGGGAGAGAGGGAACCATGAGCAAGCGGTCGGCCGCGGGCGCAGGGCCCGCCAGCCTGGACAGCTTCGGAGCCCGCGCCACGCTGAAGATCGAGGGCGAGGGGGTCACCTACTACGACCTGCGCGCGCTCGAGCGCGCGGGCATCGCGCGCATCTCCCGCCTGCCTTATTCGATCCGGATCCTGCTCGAGAACCTCCTCCGGCACGAGGACGGCGACACGGTCACGGCCGATGACATCCGCGCCGTGGCCACGTGGCCGGACCGCGGCGACGAGGAGCGGGAGATCGCGTTTCGGCCCGCACGCGTCCTCCTCCAGGACTTCACGGGAGTCCCCGCCGTCGTGGACCTCGCCGCCATGCGGGACGCCATGGCGGACCTGGGGGGCGCCGCGGGCCGCATCAACCCTCTCCTCCCCTCCGAGCTGGTCATCGACCACTCCGTGCAGGTCGATTCGTTCGGCCGGCCGACGTCCTTCCAGATCAACGCCGAGAAGGAGTTCGAGCGGAACCGCGAGCGCTACGCCTTCCTGCGCTGGGGCCAGCACGCCTTCGAGAACTTCCGCGTCGTGCCACCGGACACCGGGATCGTCCACCAGGTGAACCTCGAGTACCTGGCCCGCGTCGTGTTCGGGATCGGGGACGGCCCCGGGAGGCTGGCCTACCCGGACACCCTGGTGGGCACCGACAGCCACACGACCATGATCAACGGCCTGGGCGTGCTGGGCTGGGGAGTGGGCGGGATCGAGGCCGAGGCCGCGATGCTCGGCCAGCCCATCAGCCTCCTGTTGCCCGACGTCGTCGGATTTCGTCTCAGGGGCCATCTCGCCGAAGGCGCCACCGCGACGGACCTCGTGCTCCGGGTGACCGAGATGCTGCGCGAGAAGGGCGTGGTCGGGAAGTTCGTCGAGTTCTTCGGCCCGGGGCTCGAGACCCTGTCGCTGGCCGACCGGGCCACCCTCGGCAACATGGCTCCCGAGTACGGAGCCACTTGCGCCCTCTCGCCCGTCGACCGGGAGACGCTCGCCTATCTGGAGTTCACGGCGCGCCCGGAGCGGCGGGTGGCCCTCGTCGAAGCCTATGCCCGAGCGCAGGGGCTCTTCCACGAGCCCGACGGAGAGGAGGCTGAGTACACGGACACGCTGGAGCTGGATCTCGGCACGGTCGAGCCCAGCCTGGCCGGTCCGCGGCTGCCCCAGGAGCGTATCCCCCTGTCGACCGCCGGGGAGGCGTTCGAGCGGGCCCTGGAGGGGCTGACGCCCGAGTCCGCCGAGGCGCACGAGACGCCCGTGTCGTCGTGGGAGTGGGAGGGCGGCGACGGGCAGCGCGGCGCGGCGGCCACCGCCACGCACCGGGGCGTCCGGGTCCAGATGGACACGAACGGCGGGACGCAGAGCTTCGAGCTGCGGGACGGGGCCGTCGTGATCGCCGCCATCACGAGCTGCACGAACACGTCCAACCCCTCCGTCATGGTCGGAGCCGGCCTCCTGGCCCGGAACGCGGTGCGGCGCGGACTCCGGCGGCGGCCCTGGGTGAAGACGAGCCTGGCGCCAGGATCCAAGGTCGTGACCGAGTACCTGGAGGAGGCGGACCTGATGCGCCCCCTCGAGGACCTGGGGTTCAACCTGGTGGGGTACGGGTGCACGACCTGCATCGGCAACAGCGGGCCGCTCCCGCCGGAGATCAGCGAGGCCGTGCGCGAGCACGGGCTGGTGGTGTGCGCGGTTCTGTCCGGGAACCGGAACTTCGAGGGTCGGATCAACCCGGACACGCGGGCCAACTACCTGGCGTCGCCGCCCCTGGTGGTGGCCTACGCGCTCGCCGGGCGCATGGACCTGGACCTGACCCGGGACCCGCTCGGGGAGGACGAGGCGGGCGAGCCCGTATACCTGCGGGACATCTGGCCCACGCAGGAGGAGATCCGGGAGACCATCCGCGCCGCGGTCCGCAGCGACATGTTCCGGGAGAGCTACTCGGATGTGTTCGCCGGAACCGACGCGTGGCGAAAGCTGGAGGTGCCCGAGGGCGAGCGCTTCGCGTGGGACCCCGACTCCACCTACGTGCGTCAGCCCCCCTTCTTCTTGGGGCTGCCCCCGGAGCCTCCCGAGCCCGCCGACCTGATCGGCCTGCGTGCGCTGGCCGTGGTGGGCGACTCCGTGACCACGGACCACATCTCGCCGGCCGGCGCCATCGCCAAGGACTCACCGGCCGCCGATTACCTGCGCGAGCACGGCGTGCCACTGGCGGAGTTCAACTCGTACGGCTCCCGCCGTGGGAACCACGAAGTCATGATGCGGGGCACCTTCGCCAACATCCGGCTCCGCAACCTCATGGTCCCCGGCGTGGAGGGCGGCTGGACCGTGCACGTTCCGAGCGGGGAGCGCATGACGATCTTCGAGGCCTCGGAGCGCTACCGCGAGGAAGGCGTGCCCCTGCTGGTGATCGCGGGCGAGCAGTACGGAACCGGCTCCAGCCGCGACTGGGCCGCCAAGGGGCCCGCGCTCCTGGGGGTCCGGGCGGTGATCGCGCGCAGCTACGAGCGCATCCACCGCAGCAACCTGATCGGCATGGGAGTTCTCCCCCTGCAGTTCCTGCCCGGAGAGGGGGCCGAGTCACTGAGCCTCGATGGCACGGAGCGCTTCGAGGTGCACGGAATCGAGGGCGGCGTGGAGCCGGGAGCGAGGCTGACCGTGCGGGCGGAGCGGGAGGCCGGTGACACGACGGAGTTCGAGGCCATCGTGCGGCTCGACACGGGCGTCGAGGTCCAGTACTGGCGCCACGGCGGCATCCTGCAGATGGTGCTGCGGCGGCTGGTCCGGGGTGACGCCCCCGCGGAGTGACGCCCCCCGGGGGCCCCGTGGGGATCCATCGTTTCCCGCGGGCGCGACGGGACGCAGGCCCATGCGAGCTCCTCGCAGAACCCTCGGGATTCTCGGCGGCTTTGCGGTCGCGAGGGTCGGCTGCGCGTCACCGTGTACGGCAGCCGCCGCGCCCCGACCGTGATCCGGATCTTCGACGTGGTGACGGGGCGTCTGCTCGAGGAGGAGACCCCGGGCTAGCCCGTCGGACCTCGCACCAGCTCCTTCAGGCCGGCCGCGTCCAGCCGTCGGCCCACGTAGAAGGGCCCGAAGTCGGCGTATTCGGCGCTGACCTCGTCGAACCGCATCTCGGTGACCAGGTGCTTGAAGTCCACCGGGTCGCCGGCGAACAGGGTGACGCCCCACTCCCAGTCATCCAGCCCCGTGCAACCGCTGATCACCTGGGACACGCGGCCGGCGTAGAGTCGGCCCGTCCCCCCGTGGTCGACCATCATGTCGTTGCGTGCCTCGAGCCCCAGACCGTACCAGTTCTGTCCGGGTGCGCGTCGCTTGTCCATCGGGTAGAAGCACAGGTAGGGCATCTCCTCGGGCTGACTCGGATACAGCCGACCCCGGACGTATCCCTTGTCGCGCTCGGCCTGCACGGCGGCGTGCAGGCGGGCGCGACCCTCCTGGCCTGCCGGGTCGACGCCCTCCTCCCTGAGCCTCTCCACCGTCTGGGTCGTGAGTCGGTAGAAGCCGAGCTCGACCACCGAAAGGAATTCGTAGACGGGGTCCAGCGCGTCGGCCAGGTCGGTCCACGCTACCGCATCCTCGGCGGCGGCGAGACCCTCGAGATCCGAGCGGAAGTGCAGGAGGTGGAGGTCGGCGCCGCCCCCGACGATGCGGTAGGCGCCCGACCAGCCGTCTTCGCCCAGGTCCTCCCAGTGCGACAGGAGCTCGGACAGCTCGTCGGCCAGGTGGGCACGGTCGGCGGGGGACACGGACTTCAGGGCGGGCCACGCGACCCGGAAGAACTGATGGAGGACGTACCAGCCCTCCAGCGTGAGCGGCGCGATCTGGGTACCCGGCATGTGGCTCTCCCTGAGATGGGGCGCTCGAAGCGGTCGGGAGGAAGGTGAGGCGGAGCCGTGGGTCCGGCAACGTGGTGTGGCCGGGTGGGAGACGCGGCGGCCGAGCGGGCGGAGCGGCGAGGTTGTCCGTTCGCACGCCTCGCTGGCCGATCAGATCTCCAGGAACCGGTAGACCACCACCCCGGTGTCGGGGGCGTTGTCGACGTCCACGTAGCCGGAGGCGACCATGTCCCGGAGGATCTCCTCGATCTCGGGGAAGGGGAGTCCGGTGGCCTCGACGCCCTCGGTCACGGTCAGGCAGCCGCCGTGCGTCCTCGCCGCCGACAGCAGGCGTCGCATGCGCCTCGAGGTCTTGGACTCAGGCGGGTCGGCCGGCACCACCGCAGGAGCGCGAGCCGCCGTCGATATCGGCGCGGCCGGTGGGGGCATCAAGTGAGCCCACCTCGGGTGGGGCAGGTAACCCTCGCGGACGTTGGAATCCATCACCAGGCTCTTCATCCGGAACAGGTCGATGAACTGGCCGATCCCGAACAGGCCGAAGGTCAGGAGCCACAGGATGCCCGTGCCGTACTTTCCCATGTAGATCCTGTGGAGTCCCGCCAGTCCCACGAAGAACAGGCACCACAGGGCGTACGCCGGTCCCTCCCTGTACATCCTCGTCTCTCCCTGTCCACGGATCACGCTCCCGGACCACCGCTCCGGGCCCCGACGCGTATCCGTACGTCGGCCCGGCGTCCGGAGTTTCGGCCCGGTCGCCTCACACCCCGGAGCGGAACAGCATCACGTCGCCGTCGTGCACCACGTAGTCCTTGCCCTCGGAGCGCACCAGCCCGCGGTCCCGGGCCTCCCTCATGGAGCCGCAGGTCACGAAGTCTTCGTAGCTCACGGTCTCCGCGCGAATGAAGCCCCGCTCGAAATCCGAGTGGATCGTGCCCGCCGCCTGTGGGGCCGTCGCCCCGATCGGCACGGTCCAGGCCCGCACCTCCTTCTCTCCCGCCGTGAAGAAGGTATGGAGGCCGAGGAGCCGGTAGCCGGCCCGCACCAGCCGGTCCAGCCCGCTGCTCTCCATGCCCAGAGCCGCCAGGTACTCCTCGCGCTCGTCGGGGGGGAGCTGCGCCACCTCCGCCTCCAGCCGGGCGCACAGCGCGAGGACGCGCGCGGCGGGCTCCCGCTCGGCGACGTAGTCCCGAAGGCGCTCGAGCCCCGGCGCTTGTCCGCCGCCCATCGCTTCCTCCCCGACGTTCGCCACGAACAGGGTGGGCTTCAGCGTGAGCAGTCCGAAGCCCCGAAGCAGGTCGCGCTCCTCTTCCGTCAGGGGCTCGCGGCGGAGCGGCTCGCCAGCCGCCAGGCGGGCCTCGAGGAGCCGGAGCAGCGCGAGCTCTTCGGCCGCGCCCTTCTCGCCCGAGCGCGCCTTCTTCTCCACCTTCTCCAGCCGCCGCGATACCGCCTCCAGGTCCGCCAGGGCCAGCTCGGTCTCGATGATCTCGAGGTCGTGCACGGGGTCGGCGCGCGCCTCCACACGGGCCACGCGCTCGTCCTCGAAGCAGCGCACCACGTGGGCGATGGCGTCCACTTCGCGGATGTGCTGCAGGAAGCGGTTGCCCAGTCCCTCCCCGCGGGAGGCCCCCTCTACGAGCCCGGCGATGTCGACGAACTCGACCACGGCCGGCGTGACCTTCCGGGGCTGCACGAGGCGGGCGAGCACGTGGAGCCGGGCGTCGGGGACCTCGATGACGCCGACGTTGGGGTCGATCGTGCAGAAGGGGTAGTTCTCGGCCGGCACCGCGACGGCGGTCAGGGCCTGGAACAGGGTCGACTTGCCCACGTTGGGAAGGCCGACGATGCCTACGGATAGCTTGGACATGGACTCGGGGGTTCGGGGCTCCTGTCGCCGCCGGCGGACCCGGCGCGCGTCGATGCGGGTACGTTGACCCCGGCGGGCGCCCGCGTGTTCCGGCGAGCTTTGCCGGGACCGCCCGGGCGCGTACATTTGCGGCCGCGTCGGGCGAGTCCCGATGGCAGCGTGGTGGGCGTAGCTCAGCTGGTTAGAGCGCCAGGTTGTGGCCCTGGAGGCCGCGGGTTCGAATCCCGTCGCTCACCCTGTACACGCCGCCCCCGAATCGGGCAGGGGCGCGAGCCTCCCGGAGGCCGAACGGTGACCGGACCATCCACCACCCTCGACCGACTTCACCAGCGCGTGCGGACTTTCGTGGACCTGGCCGCGCGCGTCGAGGCGGCGTTCGCCACGCCGGACGATGACGCCGGCCCGGCGGCCGAGCGGGTTCGGGAGGTGCGCCGACTGGCGAGCCGGCTCGGGTCGGAGAGCCGCGAGCTCCTGGACCGCCTGACGAAACTGTGCGGCCGCTCGCGCCTGCGCGTGATGCTCGGCCTCCTGGTGACGCGCGGGCGCCAGCGCCGCGTCGCGGAGCTGGCCCGCGAGGTGGCCGCCTCGCTGTCCGAGGCGACCGGGAGCGTCTGAGCCGGCCGGGCGGGCCGCAAGAGAGGTGAGCATGGGACGCATAGTGGACTTCCTGGGCATGACGGTGGGCGGATGGGTCGGGTGGGCGGTCGGCGACCGGCTGTCGCTGGCTCCGTCACGGCGGCACAAATGAACGAAGGAGCGTTGACTCACGGACGAGCTTGAGAGACGAAATGCGCATCACTTATCTGCATCAATACTTCAATACGCACTCGATGGCGGGCGGCACACGGTCTTTCGAGATGGCGCGCAGACTCGCCGCTAAAGGTCACGATATTACGGTGATCACGGCCCGCCGCGAAGCAGACGGCGCGAAAGCTTGGGTTACGACCCAGGAGTCAGGCGTCGAAGTGCATTGGTGCGCAGTTCCCTACTCGAATCGGATGAGCTTCTCCCAACGCATGCGCGCGTTCATGCACTTTGCCTGGGCGAGTGCACATCGCGCCGCTTCGTTACCTGCCGATGTCGTCTTTGCGACGAGCACGCCCCTGACGATCGCCTTGCCCGGCATGTATGCGGCTCGTCGCCGCCATGTGCCGATGGTGTTCGAAATCCGCGATCTTTGGCCCGACGTCCCGATCGCGATGGGCATCCTGCAGAACGGTCCCCTTTCCTGGGCTGCCCGTTTCCTGGAAGGGCGGGCGTATTCGCGCGCGGCCAAAGTCGTCGCGCTGACGCCGACGATGCGGGATTTCCTCTCGGGAAAGGGGGTGCCGCTCGAGAAGATTGCGGTCATTCCCAACGGGGCCGATCTCGACCGGTTCGAGTCCGGTGTGTCCCGTGGACGGGAACCGGGGGAGCGCATCACGGCGGCCGATACAGACCCTCGCACTGTCCTTTACTGTGGGAGCCTCGGACCAGCGCACGGGCCGGGTTATATCCTGCGCCTCGCCGAGGCGCTGCTGACATCGAGCCCGGACGTTCAGATACTGGTGGTCGGGGACGGCAGCCTGCGACACAGTCTGCAGAAGCAAGCCGACGCATCCGGCTGCCTTGGTCGAACCATCAAGTTTGTCGGTCAGGTGCCGGCGTCGGAGGTGCCGAAATATTATGCAAGCAGCCGAGCTTCGCTCATGACGATGGCCGACTGCGAATTGCTGTACCGTCACTCCGTTCAGAACAAGTTCTTCGACAGCCTCGCGGCAGGGAGGCCGGTGTTTTCGAACTATACGGGTTGGTCGAGCGAGGTCGCGGAGAGGCATGGCGCCGGCGAGGTTCTGCCGCGCGACGATCTGCCGGCTGCAGCGGCAGCGCTGAGCGCCAGGCTGCACGATCCCGCGTGGTTGCTGCGGGCGGGGAAGGCGGCTCGGCGGCTCGCAGAAGAAGCTTTCAGCTATGACTTGCTGGTAGACGAGCTGGAAGAGGTACTGGAGTCGGCAGTTAGGGATAGGAATTTCAAGCGGCCTCCTGCCTCCGAGGCAGGCGCTTCGATGGCAGAGTAGAAGGGCGTGGTCCGCTCCGGCTCGGTGGCGTTCTTCTGGACGGACTGCGCCGGTATCAACCCGCTCGACGAAGCCGACTCGTACTTGACGATTCACTAGCGGCCTAGGGGTGCTTCGGAGGAGCTGGCCCGCGAGGTGGCCGCCTCGCTGTCCGAGGCGACCGGGAGCGTCTGAGCCGGCCGGGCGGGCCGCAAGAGAGGTGAGCATGGGACGCATGGTGGACTTCCTGGGCGTGACGGTGGGCGGATGGGTCGGGTGGGCGGTCGGCGACCGGCTGTCGCTGTTCACGGCCATCCTCCTCTCCATCGTGGGCACGGGCGTCGGGCTGTACGTGGCCGGCGCTGGCTGGGCGACTACTTCTGAGCGGCGTCCGGGCGACTTCGGCGGTGAGCCGTCGACGCGGCCCGCGGCATCGGCCCCGGGAACGGGCCCCCCGGCCCTGCGGACCGTAGCGCGGTGAAGATCACCTTCCTGGGCGCGGCGGGAACGGTCACCGGATCGCGACACCTGGTCGAGACGGAGCGGCGCCGGGTACTGGTGGACTGCGGTCTCTTCCAGGGAATCAAGGTCCTCCGGCGCCGGAACCGGACTCCTCTCCCCGTCGAGCCGGCTTCCCTGGACGCCGTACTCCTGACCCACGCGCACATCGACCACAGTGGCTACCTCCCGGCCCTGGTCCGGGATGGCTTCCAGGGGCCGATCTACGCTTCCCCACCGACCATCGACCTGTGCGGCATCCTCCTCCCCGACGCCGGGCGGCTTCAGGAGGAGGATGCGGGTTACGCCAACCGGAAGGGCTTCAGCCGGCACCGGCCGGCCCTCCCCCTGTACACCGAGGAGGACGCCGAGCGCGTGCTCCCGAGATTCGAGGGCCTGGACCTCGAGAGCCCCATCGACCTGGACGGGTTTCGCGTCGAAGCCCGGGGGGCCGGGCACATCCTGGGGGCGTGCAGCTACCGGCTGGAGGCCGGCGGGGCGAGCGCGCTGTTCTCCGGGGACCTCGGACGCAGCACGGATCCGATCATGCCTCCCCCATCCCCCCCGCTGGCGGCGGACCGGTTCGTGATGGAGTCGACGTACGGCGACCGGCTGCACGACGGCGGCGACCCCGTGGCGGCCGTGGGCGAAGTCCTGCTCCGTACCGCGGAGCGCGGCGGTACGCTGCTCATCCCCGCCTTCGCGGTCGGCCGCTCGCAGCTTCTCCTGTTCTGCGTGGTGGAGGCCTTCAGGAGAGGACTGGCGCCGCGTGTGCCCGTGTACATGAACAGCCCGATGGCCACGAACGTCTCGGAGCTGTACGTGCGTCACGCGGCGTGGCATCGCCTGAGCCGGCGGCAGGTGGTCGAGATGTTCCGGGAGGTGACGTTCGTGCGGGAGGTCGAGGACTCCAAGGCCCTGGTACGCAGACACGGTCCCATGGTGGTGATCTCGGCGAGTGGGATGCTCACCGGAGGACGGGTGCTACACCATCTCAAGGTCGTCGGACCCGACCCCGCCAGTACGATCCTCCTCGTAGGCTACCAGGCGGTAGGAACCCGCGGAGCGGCCATCGAGGCGGGTGCCGAGTCGGTCAAGGTCCACGGAGAATACGTCCCCATCCGTTGCGAGGTCGTGTCGCTGGGAATGTTCTCCGCACACGCGGACCGGGACGAGCTCATGGCGTGGCTGGCCGGCGCGCCCGAGCCACCGGCGGAAGTGTGCCTGGTCCACGGAGAGCCGGCTTCATCCGATGCGCTCCGTCTCCGCATCGAGGAGCGACTCGGGTGGCCGGCGCGCCCGGTGGAGCAGGGTGAGACGGTCGTGGTCGACCGCTCCAGGCCGTCCGGCGAAGGGGCTTGACTGGCGAGGATCAAGCCTCTATTTTACGCGGCTGTTGCAGATACCGCCCTTCACGGGACCGGAGCTGCGGCGCCCGCCCGGCCACCGAATTGACAGAGGCCACGCGGGGCGCTATAGTTAGGATCCCTCGCGCGACGGGTTTCCTTCGCGCGAGCGTTATTTGACAAGGAAGACGTGAGTGGCGTGTGGGACCTCTTAACGGGACGCGGGCACCACTTCCCGTGTCCCCATGAGGAATCAAAGTGGATGTATTCCGAACGCGCCCCGGGCCTCGCGGTCCGGGACCATGCGTTCACCAGGATGAAGCGGCTCGTGCCGGTCTGACCGACGCGGACGCTCCAGACTTCTCATTATTGGAGAGTTTGATCCTGGCTCAGGACGAACGCTGGCGGCGTGCTTAACACATGCAAGTCGTGCGAGAAAGCCCCTTCGGGGGTGAGTACAGCGGCGGACGGGTGAGTAACACGTGAGTGATCTGCCTGGAGGCGGGGGACAACCCAGGGAAACTTGGGCTAATACCGCATACAGCGGCGGGCTTGGACGCCCGTCGTGAAAGCTGGCCTCTCCTTGGAAGCCAGCGCCTCTGGATGAGCTCGCGGCCTATCAGCTTGTTGGTGGGGTAACGGCCTACCAAGGCGGTGACGGGTAGCTGGCGTGAGAGCGCGACCAGCCACACTGGGACTGAGACACGGCCCAGACTCCTACGGGAGGCAGCAGTGGGGAATCTTGCGCAATGGGCGAAAGCCTGACGCAGCGACGCCGCGTGGGGGAGGAAGGCCTTAGGGTTGTAAACCCCTGTCAGGCGGGACGAACCGTGGGCGGACGAACAGTCTGTTCATCTGACGGTACCGCCAGAGGAAGCTCCGGCTAACTCCGTGCCAGCAGCCGCGGTAAAACGGAGGGAGCGAGCGTTGTTCGGAATTACTGGGCGTAAAGGGCGCGTAGGCGGCCACGTAAGTCGCGTGTGAAAGGCCGGGGCTCAACCCCGTGTATGGCACGCGATACTGTGTGGCTAGAGACAGGTAGGGGCGAGCGGAATTCCCGGTGTAGCGGTGGAATGCGTAGATATCGGGAAGAACACCCGTGGCGAAGGCGGCTCGCTGGGCCTGTTCTGACGCTGAAGCGCGAAAGCGTGGGGAGCAAACAGGATTAGATACCCTGGTAGTCCACGCCGTAAACGCTGGGCACTAGATGTCGGGAGGCATGGCCCTCTCGGTGTCGCAGCTAACGCATTAAGTGCCCCGCCTGGGGAGTACGGCCGCAAGGCTGAAACTCAAAGGAATTGACGGGGGCCCGCACAAGCGGTGGAGCATGTGGTTTAATTCGAAGCAACGCG
>Ga0315556_1000366_pt1 | contig 27507 bp, 24 predicted proteins | sample SalMarSW160310MG_FD_202112 | JGI IMG/M metagenome (GOLD analysis project Ga0315556, IMG submission 202112) | Salt marsh sediment microbial communities from the Plum Island Ecosystem LTER, Massachusetts, United States - Salt Marsh Sediment SW1603-10 ...
GCGGCTCGCCCGGCCCGAGCGCAGGACGGCTCGTCACCTTCTCATAACCGTTAACGAGCAATTCGAGGAAAATCGCCGTGACGCCGCGTACAGCCGTATCGAGCGGCTACGCGACAAGCTCGGCGGACGTCCCAGCCGTTTCCCGAGTCTTGCTCGAAAACATTCGGAATGCCCGACCGCCATGAAGGGAGGGCTCCTGGGAACGCTTCCGCGCGGGCGGCTCTATCCCGAGCTGGACGCGGTGCTTTTCTCGCTCCCCGAAGGGGCGATCGGCGGGCCTGTGGAGTCGGACATGGGCTTCCACCTGCTCTGGTGCGAGAAGATATACCCCAGTGTGGCAGCGCCGTTCTCGAAGGTGCGTGCGCAGATCAGGCAGCTGCTCGAAGACCGTGCCGGACGCAACTGCCAAAAGGTGTGGATAGCTGCACTGCAACGCTCCGCGTCATCCGGATCGAGCGTTACCGAGCGATGAGCCATTATCAGAAGGACTGGGGCGACCGGGAGCGCCAAGCAACTGCGTATATGGTGCGAAAACGATGAAGGCCAAAGCGCGAATATGGGTGTGCCGCGCAGAACAGCTCGAAGAGGGTGAATATAAGCGCGTAGAGGTTTTCTATGCCGATGACCCATCATCCGTGATTGTTTTTCGTTCTCGAGGCAATTGCTTGGCTTATCGGAATCGATGCGTGCACATGGGGCGCGATCTCGATTGCCAAGAGGACACGATTTTCGATGATGACGGCGAATATCTACGTTGCTCGATGCACGGAGTCACATACGACCCGATGACGGGAGAATCGCTGACTGCAATGTGCAGAGGTGAGAAGCTGACAGCCCTCAAGGTCGAGGAAGACGAGGAAGGAGTCTGGCTTTGTGACAAACGCGTCAAGCGGTTGGAGCAATAGCTGGAGGGCGGAAAGGGGCATGGGCAAAGAAAAACAAAGAGGCTACGCTCGATTCCGTCAGCTCATGGAATCAATGGACCTCTCGAAACCTCCGATGATCTCGAGCAACCACGGCGCCCAAGTGGCGAGTAGTGTCGGAAAAGTCCTTCAAAACATCATGGTCGTAAATTTGGGACTGCTGCGCATGCACTGATGGGCTTTGCGAATTGCAATGGTTTGGATCGCTGCGGTTCCTGCCAGTTACCACACTCCGCCATCAAGGCTCAATCGGCGGCGGCGATTCGCTCTCCCCATTCCCGTGCTGCGTCCAGGATGGCCTTCGGGTCCAGGGTCGTGGGCTCGCGGTCGCGGATCAGCTGGTGTCCGGCTACCCAGACGTGCCTCACCTGGTCCCTTCCGGCCGCATAGACCAGTTGGGAGACCGGGTTGTAGACCGGCTGGGTCTCGGGGCGCCCGAAGTCCAGGGCGACCATGTCGGCGGACTTGCCCGGTTCCAGCGATCCGGTCTCTTCCTCCAATCCCAGGGCGCGGGCTCCGTTGATGGTGGCCATGCGTAACGCGGCATAGGCTGGCAAGGCGGAGGCCCTGCAGGTCTCGCCCTTGGCCAGCAGGGCAGCACTGCGCATCTCGCCGATCATGTCGAGGTCGTTGTTGCTGGCGGCGCCGTCCGTCCCCAAGGCACAGTTGATACCGGCGGGGATCAGCTTCTCCTCCACGGGGCTCGCCCCGCTTGCCAGCTTGAGATTCGATTCCGGGCAATGCACAACATGGGCGCCGCAGGTGGCCAGGGTCTCTACCTCGTCCGCCTGGAGCTGAGTCATGTGAATGGCGATGAGCCGCGGTGAGACGAGACCGAGGGCGGCGAGCCGCTCTAAGGGGCGGCAGCCGTAGTCACTGAGGCTGCGGGTGATTTCGTCCCGTGTCTCATGCACGTGGATGTGCACGGAGAGGTCCAGCTCCTCGGCAAGGGTCGCCACGCGCCGCAAGGGGGCGTCCGCCACCGAATAGGGCGCGTGGGGTGCGAAGGCGGTGCGGATCAGCGGATGGTCGCGAAACTGGTCGTGGATCTCGATTCCCTTGTGGAGGTAGTCGTCGCTGTCCCGCGCCCAGGAGCTGGGGAAATCCAGCACGATGAGCCCGACCACGGCCCGCATTCCGGCATCCGCGGTGGCCTTTGCCGTGATCTCGGGGAAGAAGTACATGTCGTTGAAACAGGTCGTACCGCCGCGCAACATTTCCAGCAGTGCAAGCCGTGTCCCGTCTCGCACGAATTCCTCCCGCACCCAGCGCGACTCCGCCGGCCAGATGTGCTCGTGCAGCCAGACGGCTAGTGGGAGATCGTCGGCGAGCCCCCGCAGGAGCGTCATAGGGGTATGGGTGTGGGCGTTGATGAGGCCCGGAATGAGCACATGGTCGGGAAGCTCCAGCTCCTGTGCGGCCTGGATGTCGGCGCGCGCTTTGTCCGTCGGGAGGAGGGCGAGGATACGTCCGCCCGCGACCGCCAGGCTGTGATAGCAAAGAACGCTCTCAGCAGGGTCGACGGGGATGATCCATCGGGGATGGAGAAGGATGTCCGCTTGCATGGGTGAAGATTTCCCGCGAGTGGTCGGCTGATTCGGTCACAATAGACGCGAATTTGCCACAAGGTCACCTTCATGGAAACCGCAAGCCCCCTCGTCGTCGGCCCGGACAATGCGGTCGTCTGGCATGATTCGCAGCTGTACCTACTCGATCAGCGCCTTCTCCCTGAGCGCGGGGAGTTTCTTTGCCTGGACAATGCGTCAGCTGCGGCACGCGCCATCGCGGACATGATCGTGCGCGGCGCGCCGGCCATCGGCGTCACTGCGGCGTACGCCGTGGTGCTGGCGGCAAGGGATGCCTACGCGCGCAGCGGTGCCGGCTGGCGCGCGTCGATCGAGACGGACCTGGCCCTGCTGGCCGCATCCCGTCCGACGGCGGTGAATCTCTCGTGGGCGATCGAGCGCATGAAGCGGGCGATGGATGGCCTGGACGGCGGGGACCCGGCTCCGACCCTGCTGGAAGAGGCCCTGGCCATCCACGCCGAGGACCGGGCGGCCAATCGAACCATGGGCGAGCTGGGCGCGGCACTGATCCAGGGTCTGACGGACGTCATCACACACTGCAATGCCGGAGCCCTGGCCACCGGCGGCTACGGCACCGCCCTGGGCGTGATCCGCAGCGCCTTTGCCGCTGGGCGCATCGGCCGTGTCTATGCGGACGAGACCCGTCCCTGGATGCAGGGCTCACGCCTGACCGCCTGGGAGCTGGCGCAGTCGGGCATTCCGGTAACGGTGCAGACCGACGGTGCCGCCGCCGGCCTGATGGCCGCGGGCGGGATCGGCTGGGTCATCGTCGGCTCGGACCGAATTGCGGCCAACGGGGACGTGGCCAACAAGATCGGGACCTATGCCCTGGCGGTGCTGGCACGGTTCCACGGTGTCCGCTTCATGGTCGCCGCACCCGTTTCCACGATCGACATGCGGGTAACGAGCGGTGCTGAGATCCCCATCGAGGAGCGTGATCCCGACGAGGTCCTCGCCTGCGGCGGCCGGCGCCTCGGACCCGAGGGCGTGGCCGCGCGAAACCCCGTCTTCGACGTTACCCCGGCGTCCCTGGTGGACGTGATCGTCACCGAGCGGGGCCTGGTCGAGAATCCGACGGCGGAGAAGATTCTGGCCTTGATGGGCTAGGGGAGGGATTCCTGCGCGGGCGTTCCGAGGCTCGAATCCGCCTATGCGGGCGAGCCTCCGTGCATGATATAATTTCCTGTTTTTGAACAAGTACAACGCGGCCGGTCCCGATCCGGCCCTTCACCTCGGTTCGCCACGCCCATGCCGGAGTTTGCAAAAGAAGTTCTGACCGTCAATCTGGAAGACGAGATGCGCAAGTCCTATCTCGATTACGCCATGAGCGTGATCGTGGGCAGGGCCCTGCCGGATGTGCGCGACGGCCTCAAGCCGGTCCACCGGCGCATCCTCTTCTCCATGGAGGAGAATAACAACGCATGGAACCGTCCCTACGTGAAGTGCGCGCGCGTAGTCGGTGACGTTCTCGGCAAATACCACCCCCATGGAGATACGGCGACCTACGATGCCCTGGTGCGCATGGCCCAGGATTTCTCGATGCGCTACCCGCTCGTCGACGGCCAGGGCAACTTCGGGTCCGTGGACGGCGACCCGCCGGCGGCCTATCGCTACACCGAATGTCGCATGTCCCGCCTCGCCGGCGCCCTGCTCGAGGACATCGACAAGGACACGGTGGATTTCGTCCCCAACTACGACAACCGGGAGCACGAGCCAGCGGTCCTCCCCGCCCGATTTCCGAACCTCCTGATCAACGGGTCGTCGGGTATCGCCGTGGGGATGGCGACCAACATTCCGCCACACAACCTGACGGAGATCGTCAACGCCTGCCTGGCCATCATCGACAGACCCGAGGTGAGCGTGGACGAGCTCCTGGAGCATGTCCCCGGCCCGGACTTTCCGACCGCCGCTGTGATCAACGGAATACGGGGTATCCGTGAGGCCTACCGCACGGGGCGCGGGCGGATCTATCTTCGCGCCCGCACGCATACGGAGACCGCCAAGCACAGCGGGCGCGAAGCCATCATCATCACCGAGCTGCCGTACCAGGTGAACAAGGCCCGCATGCTCGAGCGTATCGGAGAGATGGCCCGAGAGAAGAAGATCGAGGGCATCGCCGAGATCCGCGACGAATCGGACAAGGACGGTATGCGGGCGGTCATCGAGCTCAAGCGCGATCACTACCCGGACGTGGTACTGAACAACCTCTACCAGCACAGCCAGATGCAGACGGTGTTCGGCATCAACATGGTGGCCCTGGTGGATGGCCAGCCGCGGCTGCTCAACCTGAAGCAGATGCTGGAGTACTTTCTGCGGCATCGCCGGGACGTGGTGACCCGGCGCACCCTGTTCGAGCTGCGCAAGGCTCGAGACCGTGCCCACGTCTTGGAAGGGCTGGCGGTGGCGCTGGCCAACATCGACGAGGTCATCGCGCTCATCCGCGCCTCCGCCGGTCCCGCGGAGGCCAAGGAGGGGCTCATGGCGCGCCTGTGGCGGCCGGGGGCCGTGTCGGCCATGCTGGAGCGTGCCGGTGCCGACCAGACCAAACCGGACGACTTGGCGGAGGGCTTGGGCCTGGGCGAGGACGGCTACCGCCTGAGTGAGACCCAGGCCCAGGCGATCCTGGACCTGCGTCTGCAGCGGCTGACGGGTTTGGAGCAAGACAAAATCATCAGTGAATTCGAGGAGATACTGGATAAAATTGCGAGATTTCTCGAGATTCTCTCCAGCCCCGACCGCCTGATGCAGGTGATCCGCGAGGAGCTCGAGGCCATTCGGGAGCAGTACGGGGACGCGCGCCGCACCGAGATCCTGGCCGACCATCTGGACCTCACCCTGGAGGACCTGATCGCCCCGGAGGACGTGGTCGTCACCCTGTCCCACGGCGGCTACGCCAAGGCCCAGCCCCTGAGCCAATACCAGGCGCAGCGCCGGGGCGGCAGAGGCAAGTCGGCCGCTGCGACCAAGGATGAGGACTTCATCGAGAAGCTCTTCGTGGCGAACTCCCACGACACGGTGCTGTGCTTTTCCAGCCGTGGGAAGGTGTACTGGCTCAAGGTCTACGAGCTGCCGCAGGCCGGGCGCACCGCGCGCGGGCGGCCGATGGTCAATCTGCTGCCGTCGCTGGCGGAGGGCGAGCGCATCAGCGCCGTGCTGCCCGTGCACGAGTACGAGGAGGGCTCTTTCGTTTTCATGGCCACCAGCGCCGGCACGGTGAAGAAGACGCCCCTGAGCGAATTCTCGCGCCCCCTCCAGCGCGGCATCATCGCCATCGACCTCCAGGACGACGAGTACCTGGTGGGTGTGGCGATCACCGACGGTGCGCGGGACATCATGCTGTTCAGCTCCGAGGGTAAGGCGGTAAGGTTCAAGGAGGAGGAGGTTCGGTCCATGGGCCGCACCGCCCACGGGGTGCGCGGCATCGCCCTGGAGCCCGGACAGCGGGTCATCTCCATGCTGGTGGCCGAGCCGGGCACCGTACTGACCGTTACCGAGAACGGCTACGGCAAGCGCACCCCGAGCGAGGACTTTCCGACTAAGGGCCGGGGTATCAAGGGGGTGGTTTCCATCAGCACCTCCGAGCGCAACGGGGAGCAGATCGGTGCCGTCCTGGTGCTTCCGGAGGATGAGATCATGCTGATCACCGATGGGGGCACCCTGGTGCGCACGACCGTGGCCGGAGTCCCGGTGCTCAGCCGCAACACCCAGGGTGTAAAGCTGATCAACCTCGCCGCCGGCGGACGGCTCGCCGGCGTGGAGCGTATCCTGGCCCTCGGGGAAGAGGACGAAGCCGAGGCGGACGACGAGGACTCGGCAGACGAATCCTGAATGCGATCCGGCGCAACAGCGCTCGGGATCGATCGTCTTCGCCGCTCATCAGAGCTAATGAGCTATAAACCTGAAAAGAGCAGTTGAACCGCCAAGACGCCAAGATCGCCAAGTTTTACAAGGGTAATTCCCGAATATGACGATCACCTTTCGGGTAAGAGCCCCGCTACGATCAGCTTGGCGTTTTTTCTTGGCGTCCTTTGCGTCTTGGCGGTTCCAACTGCTGAATATAAGATGTTAATACAATCAGATATTGGCGTTTATTCGCGTGCATTCGCGGTTTGATTGCAACCAGAACGGAGATGTAACAATGGCCAGAGCTTTCAACTTCAGCGCCGGCCCCGCCATGCTGCCCGAAGAGGTGCTGCTGCAGGCCAGAGAGGAGATGCTGGACTGGCACGGCAGCGGCATGTGTGTCGCCGAGATGAGCCATCGCGGCAAGGAGTTCGTGTCGATTGCCGAGCAGGCGGAGGCGAACCTGCGCGGGCTCCTGGCGGTCCCCGACGGCTATAAGGTCCTCTTCTTGCAAGGGGGTGCTTCCAGCCAGTTCGCCATGGCCCCCATGAACCTCCTGCGCGGCGGGAGCAAGGCGGATTATCTCAATACCGGCTCCTGGTCCAAGAAGGCCATCGCAGAGGCCAGGCGCTTCTGTGAGGTGAGCCTGGCCGCCTCCACCGAGGACACCCGATTCACCCGTGCCCCGGCACAAAGCGAGCTGGCGCCCGGCCCGGACGCGGCCTATCTGCACTACACTCCCAACGAGACCATCGAGGGGGTGGAGTTTCCCTATGTGCCGGATACCGGCGGCAAGCCCCTGGTGGCGGATATGTCCTCCACCATCCTGTCCCGGCCCATCGACGTCTCCCGTTACGGGCTGATCTACGCTGGGGCCCAGAAGAACGTGGGGCCGGCTGGCTTGACCATCGTCATCATTCGCGAGGACCTCATGGGCCAGCCCCTCTCGGGCACACCGTCGATGTTCGACTACAAGGTGCACGCGGATGCCGGCTCCATGTACAACACCCCGCCCACATATGCCTGGTACCTGGCAGGTCTCGTCTTCCAGTGGCTCGAGCGTTTGGGCGGGCTGGAGGCGATGGCGGTGATCAACGAGCGCAAGGCCAAGGCCCTCTACGCGGCCATCGACGCCTCCGGCCTCTACACCAACCCGGTGGAGCCCCCCTGTCGCTCCTGGATGAACGTGCCCTTCACCTTGTCCGATCCGGGTCTGGACGCGACCTTTCTCACGGAGGCCAAGGAGGCGGGTCTGATCACGCTCAAAGGACACAGGTCCGTGGGCGGGATGCGTGCGAGCATCTACAACGCCATGCCCGAGGAGGGGGTGCAGGCCCTGATCTCCTTCATGGCCGAGTTCGAGCGCAGGTACGGATGACGAATTCCTGTGAAAGTACGCGCCGAAGGCGCTCCGACCCTCCCTCTCCCTTTATGGGAGAGGGTCGGGGTGAGGGAACGATCAGGGGCTAGGCGACTTTTTATCCTCTGGGGCGACTTGCCTCGCCCCATGATCGTTAGATCAACACGTTCAGAAAGATGTACAAGATATTGACCTTGAATAATATTTCCGTGGCAGGGCTCGATCGCCTGCCGCGGGACGAGTACGAGGTGGCCTCGGAGATCCCCCGCCCCGACGCCATACTGGCCCGTTCTGCCAACATGCACGACATGGAGATCCCGGAGACGGTCCAGGCCATCGGTCGCGCCGGTACCGGCGTGAACAACATCCCCGTCGAGCGCATGACGGAGCGCGGCGTGCCCGTGTTCAACGCCCCGGGTGCCAACGCCAACGCGGTGAAGGAGTTGGTGGTCGCGGGCATGCTCCTGGCGGCCCGCAACATCGTCCAATCCTGGAGCTTCGCACGCGGGCTCGAAGGGGACGACACGAGCATTCACAAGGCCGTGGAGGGCGGCAAGAAGAGGTTCGTAGGCTTCGAGCTCCCGGGCCGGACCCTGGGTGTCGTCGGCCTCGGGGCCATCGGGGTGAAGGTGGCCAACGCGGCGCGGGCCCTCGGGATGAAGGTGATCGGCTATGATCCGACCATCACGGTGCAACGGGCCTGGCAGCTGGAGTCCGACGTGGAGCAGGCCCTGAGCCTGGACCACCTGATCTCGGGCTCGGATTTCATCAGCTTTCATGTGCCCTTGACGGACGAGACCCGGGGTATGATCAACGCAGAGCGCCTCAAGCACCTGAAGCCAGGAGCCGTGTTACTGAACTTTTCCCGCAACGGCATCGTCGACGACAAGGCAGCGGTGGCGGCCCTGGATGCCGGTGCCCTCTATGCCTACGTGTGCGACTTTCCGAGCAATCTGCTGAAGGACCATCCGCGAGTGATCACCCTGCCGCACATCGGTGCCTCGACCCGGGAGGCCGAGGAGAACTGCGCCATCATGGTCGCCGACCAGGTCCGCGAATGGTTGGAGGATGGCAACGCGCACAACTCCGTGAATTTCCCGGAGATCAATCTTCCTCGCAACGGCGGCTACCGGTTGGCGGTGGTCAACAGCAATGTCCCCAACATGGTGGGCCAGATCTCCACTCATCTCGCGCAGGTCGGGCTCAACATCCTCGACATGCTCAACCGCTCCCGCGGTGCCGTGGCTGTGACCCTGATCGACGTCGATCGCGAGCCGCCGCCGGAGATAGTGGTCAAGCTCCGCGAGATCGACGGCGTGCTCTCGGTGCGCTGCCTGGGCTGTCCACAGAAGTGATCCCCTTTCTCATGAGTGCCGAGGACCCCCTGTCCGGCATCCGCGAGCGGATCGATGCCATCGACCGGGATCTGCTGCGTCTCATCAGTGAGCGCGCGTCCTTGGCGAAGGAGGTTGCGGAGGTCAAGGCAGCCAACGGGGAAAAGAGATTCTACCGCCCCGAGCGAGAAGCGTCGGTTCTGCGCCGGATCAAGGCGCAGAATCCCGGACCCCTGGACGAGGAGGAGGTGGCGCGGCTGTTCCGGGAGATCATGTCCGCCTGCCTGGCCCTGGAGCAGCCGCTGGCGGTCGCATTCCTGGGACCGGAGGGGACCTTCACCCAGGCCGCGGCCCTGAAGCATTTCGGCCATTCGGTGAAGACCATTCCCCTGGGCGATATCTCCGATATCTTCCGGGAGGTCGAGGCCGGGACCTGCCACTACGGGGTAGTGCCGGTCGAGAACTCCACCGAGGGCGTGATCAGCCACACCTTGGACATGTTCATGCGCTCCCCCCTGCAGATCGCAGGCGAGGTCACTCTGCGCATCCACCATCATCTGATGAGCCGGGAGACCAACCTCGCGGACATCCAGACCGTCTTCTCCCACCAGCAGTCCCTGGCCCAATGCCGCGGCTGGCTGGATCGGCACCTGCCGAACGCCGAGCGGATCGCGGTGGCCAGCAACGCGGAGGCCGCTCGCATGGCCTTCGCCGACACCTGGGCAGCGGCGGTGGCGGGGGAGGCCGCCGCGGAGATCTACGATCTGGAGATCCTCGCCTGCCGTATCGAGGACGAGCCCGGAAACACCACCCGCTTCCTGGTGATCTCCAAGGAGGACTCATCGGCGAGCGGGCGCGACAAAACGAGCCTGTTGCTCGCCTGCCGCAACGAGGCGGGGGGTCTGCACCGGCTGCTCAGCCCCCTTGCCGAGCACCGCATCAGCATGACCCGGATCGAGTCCCGCCCCTCCAAACGGGGTATCTGGGACTATGTCTTCTTCGTCGACATCCTCGGCCACCGGGATGACGAGGTCGTTGCACGATCACTCGAGATCCTGGCGGATGAGTCAATGCTTTTCAAGATACTAGGGTCTTATCCTGAGGCTGTGATCTAGGACTGAGTTTTGGGAATGCCGAGCACCGAAAACCCCTTTCTCGACCTGACCGCCCCGGGATTGGCCGGGCTTACCCCCTATGTCCCCGGCAAGCCCGTCTCCGAGTTGGAGCGGGAGCTAGGTGTCCGCGACTCGGTCAAGCTCGCGTCCAACGAGAACCCCCTGGGGCCGGGACCCAAGGCGCGGGAGGCGGTGGCGGCAGCCTCGGCGGATTTGGGGCGCTATCCGGACGGGGGGGCCTTCGAGCTGCGCCGGGTACTGGCGGCGCACCATGGCGTGGAGTCGGAAGCCATTACCGTCGGCAACGGCTCGAACGACGTCCTGGATCTGGTGGCCAGAACCTTCCTGCAGCCGGGGGCCGAGTCCGTCTTCTCGCAGCATGCCTTCGCGGTCTATCCCATCTCGACCCAGGCGGTCGGGGCGGTATCCCGGGTTGCGCCGGCGAGCGACTACGGCCACGACCTGGACGCCATGGCCGCCCTGGTCAACGAGCACACCCGGGTGGTGTGGATCGCCAATCCGAACAACCCCACGGGAACCTGGCTGTGCGCCGAGCCCCTGCGTGCCTTCCTGTCCGCCCTGCCTCCGACCTGCGTCGCCGTGGTGGACGAGGCCTACTGCGAGTACCTGCACGAGCCGGACTATCCGGATGCCACCGCCTGGCTCGGCGAGCTGCCCAATCTCATCATCACCCGCACCTTCTCCAAGGTGCACGGGCTGGCCGCGCTACGGGTGGGGTACGGGGTCAGCGATCCGCGCATCGCGGAGCTGCTCAACCGGGTGCGCCAGCCATTCAATGTCAACTCGCTGGCCCAGGCGGCGGCGGTTGCGGCCCTCGGCGACGAGACCCACGTGCGAAGCTCAGTAGCCCTCAACGATGCGGGGCTCGCACAGCTCGTCGCCGGTTTCGAGCGGCTGAGTCTGGGCTACATCCCGTCGGTGTGCAATTTCATCACGGTGGATCTCGGCCGACCGGCGGGTCCGGTGGATCATGCCCTGTTGCGCGCGGGATGCATCGCTCGTCCAGTGGCAGCCTACGGGCTCCCCGACCACCTGCGTATTAGCGTCGGTCTCGAGGAGGAGAACGCCCGGCTGCTGGCCGCGCTCGAGCAGATCCTGAGCACATGATCGAGCGGCTGGCGGTGATCGGCGTGGGCCTGATCGGTGGGTCCCTCGCCCGCGCCCTGCGCGCCGCCGGCGAGGTCCGGGAGGTGGTCGGCTGCGGTCGCTCCTCGGCCAATCTCGAGAAGGCCGTCGAGCTGGAGGTGATCGATCGCTATAGCCACGACCCGGCACAGGCGGTGCTGGATGCGGACATGGTCTTCGTCGCCGTCCCCCTGGGGGCCATGCGGGAGACCTTCCGCGCAATCCGGGACCGGCTGAGCGAGCGGGCGGTGGTCACCGACGGGGGCAGCGTCAAGGGCAGCGTCATGGCGGACGCCGAAACGGCCTTCGGCAAGGTGCCGGCGCGCCTGGTCCCGGGGCATCCCATCGCCGGCACCGAGCAGAGCGGGGTGGAGGCATCCTTCGCGGAGCTGTACCGCGGCCGGCGGGTCGTCTTGACGCCACTTGCGGACACGGATCCGGACGCCGTCGATCGAGTAACCCGAATGTGGCGCAGTTGCGGCGCCCAGGTCAGCAGCATGTCGGTTGGCCACCACGACGAGATCCTGGCCGCCACCAGTCATCTCCCCCACATGCTCGCCTTCGGCCTCGTGGACGTTCTGGCCAGGATGCAAGAGAACGACGATATCTTCCGCTACGCCGCGGGCGGCTTCCGCGACTTCACCCGCATCGCCTCCAGCAACCCGGTCATGTGGCGGGACATCTGCATCGCCAACCGGGACGCCCTGGGGGAGATGTTGCGCGGCTTCAGCGAGGAGATGGCCGTCCTCGCCGATACCATCCGCCGCGGTGACGGCGAGCAGCTGCTGGAGATCTTCGAGCGGGCCAAGGAAGCGCGGGATCGCTTCGTGGACGGTGGCGACGGTCTGATCGGGACGGACCTGGAGTAGGCCCGCATTTTTCACAAGGCGCGCTCAACCCCGATCAAAGTCCTCCAGCTCTTTCTTCGATGCCGCCGCGAGCTCCAGCATCCGTTGCTCGAACCAGGTGGGTAGGTCTTTGTAGTCGCCGTGGCTCGGCAGGGCCGCGGCGAGACGCCGGGCGATCGCCAAGCCCTCGGCGAAGGCCGCGCGGGCCTGCTCGAAGTCTCCCAGGGCCTGATCGGTGTTGCCCACGTTGTCCAGGGAGACCGAGAGATCGCGCAGGGCCTCTGGGGTCTCGCCGACGCGGGCGAGGATGCGGCGGCGAATGTCCAGGGACTCGGCGAAGGCCGCGCGGGCCTGCTCGAAGTCTCCCAGGGCCTGATCGGTCTTGCCCACGTTGTTGAGGGAGACCGAGAGATCGCGCAGGGCCTCTGGGGTCTCCCCGACGCGGGCGAGGATGCGGCGGCGAATGTCCAGGGACTCGGTGAAGGCCGCGCGGGCCTGCTCGAAGTCTCCCAGGGCCTGATCGGTGTTGCCCACGTTGTTGAGGGAGACCGAGAGATCGCGCAGGGCCTCTGGGGTCTCGCCCGCCGCAAGCCTTGCCCGGGCGGTCTGCACCAACCACGCTGCGGTCTCCCTGGCTTCCCCGATGCGACCGCGGCGCATCAGGGCATCGAAGGCGCGCCCGCCGGCGAGCAGGGCGCCGTGCTCGGTGCTTCCCTTGTCCCGCAGGCGCCGCCACTCCTGCACCAGGGAGGTCTCGGTGTCGGTGAGATGGAAGGGCTCGGGGCGGGCGGGTGGGCTGGCTCGGCGAGCTCCGCGGGTGCGAGCCAGCGACTGGTCTCCAGGCTGAAATGGCGGATGGCCCAGAGATCGGGGGCCAGGGCCTTGACTCGGGCCTTGTCGGCCAGGGGCAGCACCAGGATCAGGGGCTTGGTCAGGACGCGGCGCAGGGGCTCGCGCTGCTCGTTGAGCCGGGCCAGGAACTGCAGACCGGCCTCCCGCCAGACCGACGCGCCGTCACCCGAGAGGCCGGAAGGCGTGCGGGTCAGGTCCAGCCAGATGGGGGCATTCAGGGCCTGTTGGTACTGGAAAGGACTGAGCAGGCGTGGCAGCAGGTCTTCCAGCAGCTCATCGGGGGTCTGTGGCAGAGGGATCTCCAAACCGGTGATCCTTGCCCGATAGATGGCGGCGAGGCGCTCACGCAGTATCGAGATGATGGCGGGCTGGTCACTGAAGAGGAAGACCAGCGCGAATTCGTCGCACCACTCGAGGTGCTGCTTGAAGCGCAGCCAGGCGTCCTCGCCTTCCCGGTTGAGGGCAGGTCCTGTCGTCAATCCGGATCACCGCTTCTGGCGTAGCGGTCGATCTCCCCCACGAGCAAGGGGTGGATGTCGTACCAGGGCTCGCCGTTGAGGTAGTTCATGATCAGGTTCCCGTCCAGGAAACGGGCGAGGGCAGGCAAAACGTCGGTAGTCGGAAGGGATGCATCCTTGGTCTCATGGATGCGGGAAAGCCAGCGGCCATCGTCTTCGGCGATTGGCAGTAGCTCGTTGCGCAGCTGCTCTTCGACCCTGCGCACGATCTCTTCGTCGAGGACGGCATCCGGTGCTGCAAGCCGAGCGTTGCTGAGGGTGACCGCGCACTCGCGTACCAGGCGAAAGAAGTCCCGCAGATTGCCGCCCGTGCTGGACGCAAGCCGGCGCAGGGTATCGGGTGGGATCACGTCGCGCCATGTGGCCTGGCGCTTGTCGATGATGGTCTCCATCACTTGGAGACCGGTCTCGTCGGGACTCCCATCACGCGAGCGCACGTGCACATTTGGCCAGGAGACGACAGGGTGCCCGCCCAGGGTGCGTCCCAGGTTCTGAGACAGGGCCAGGAGGTACGGCGGAATGGTGTAGACCAGATGCAGCAAGGGAAAGGCGAGGCTGGCGGCCTGTCCGGAGAAGAGGTCAACCACGCTGTTGTGGACCTTGGTTGCGTCGGTTCCGACGCCGCGGATCTGCTCCACCGAATCCACCAGTAGGACCACCTTGAGATCCGGGTCGTCGGCATCTTTGCGAATGGCGCTGACCAAGTCGATCGTGTATCCCTGGGCGTCCTCGATCAATCGGCTCAAGTGGCCCCGTAGGTGGACTTGCACGCGTTCCTTGAAATCCGGCTCGTTCTTGAGCTTGAGTCCGAGCTTGGCGGGGGCGCCGGCTTGCGTCAGGTCCAGATCCAGCTTCTCCAGCTGCACTTCAGAGGTCAAGAATCTCTGGAGGCGTTCCCAATAACTGTGAGTCAGAGCGCGCAGCCCTGTGTCCTCTTCGACAGCCCGTCCGAGGGCCGTCATCAGGGAGAGTACGAAGTCCGACAGCTCCAAGGGCTTAGTCATCAACAGGAAGTCAGCCATGTTGACCAGGAAGACCTTGGCGCCGGAGCGCACTTCCAGCAGCTTCTTCAACCGGCGCAGCTCGGTGCTTTTGCCGTTGCCGCGAAAGCCGGTCAGAAGATTGACGCTCTCGGACTCTGACCAGTCCAACCGCTTCCATAGCATGAGGACCGGATCCTTCTCCGGCGTCGCCTGCAGAATAGGCACGTAGTAGGGATCATCCGGATCCAGGGGGAGTGCCCCCTTACCGCTCAGGCTCTTGTAGAGGTCGCGCAGGGGGTCGGCGGGCTTGGTCGGCATTTGCGAGATCTACCAGTCGATCCGATGGGACAGGATGAAGATCCTGTCCGATCGGGGGGTGGCCGTGGGTCGAGCGTCAGGTAATGACGTCAGGTGCAGCCCGACCCGTCCGCGACTCGATCTGCGCCAGGTCGCGGGCCATCTGGATCAGAGGCTGCATGACCTCCTGGGTCTCGCGTCCGTGCTTTGCCGCGTCGGGCTCGAAGAGCTCCAGGTAGACGCGCAGGGTGGCGCCCTGGGTGCCGGTGCCGGAGAGGCGGAAGACCAGGCGCGAGCCCCCTACCAGCCCGATACGGACGCCCTGCTTTTCGGCTCGGCTGGCATCGATGGGGTCCGTGTAGGCGAAGTCGTCCGCGTACTCGACCTGGACGCCTCCGAGCTCGGTACCGGGCAGAGTGGGCAGAAGGCCCCGCAGGTAGTCCATGAGGCCGTTGGCGGCATCGGAGTCCACAGCCTCGTAATCGTGGCGCGTATAGTAGTTGCGCCCGAAACGCTGCCAGTGCTCCTTGACGATGTCGGCGACGGATTCCTTACGGGCCGCGAGCAGATTCAGCCAGAAGAGCACCGCCCAGAGCCCGTCCTTCTCGCGCACGTGATCCGAGCCGGTGCCGAAGCTCTCCTCGCCGCACAGGGTGATGCGCCCGGCGTCCAGGAGGTTGCCGAAGAACTTCCAGCCCGTGGGAGTCTCGAAGCACTCGATGCCGAGGTCCTGGGCGACCCGGTCCGCCGCCTGGCTGGTGGGCATGGAGCGCGCCACGCCGACGATGCCGTCCTTGTAGCCGGGGGCCAGATGGGCGTTCGCCGCCAGCACCGCCAGGCTGTCGCTGGGGGTGACGAAGAATCTCTTGCCGAGGATCATGTTGCGGTCACCGTCACCATCGGAGGCGGCAGCGAAGTCGAGCCCGTCGTCGCCCTGGGTCTGGGCCACCAGGTCCTTGGCGTGGGCCAGGTTCGGGTCGGGATGGCCGCCGCCGAAGTCCTCCAGGGGGATGCCGTTCATGACGGTTCCGGCCGGTGCGCCGATGCGCCCTTCCAGGATCTCGGTGGCGTAGGGGCCGGTGACCGCATGCATGGCATCGAAGCGCATCCGAAACTCGCCGGACTCGAACAGCCCGCGAATGGCGCCGAAGTCGAACAGGGTCTCCATGAGGTCGGCATAGTCGGCCACCGGGTCGAGGACCTCTACGACCATGTTCCCGAGACGCGTTTCGCCGACCTGATCCAGGTCCAGGTCCTCCGTCTCCAGGGTCCGGTAGCTGTCGATCTCCCCCGTGCGGGTGTAAATGGCCTCGGTCATGGTCTCCGGGGCCGGACCGCCGTTGGCGGCGTTGAACTTGATGCCGAAGTCCTCTTCCGGACCGCCGGGGTTGTGGCTCGCCGAGAGGATGATGCCGCCCTGGGTTTGGTGCTTGCGAATGATGCAAGAGGCCGCAGGGGTCGAGAGGATGCCGCCGCGACCCACCAGCACCTTGCGAACACCGTTGGCGGCGGCCATGCGCAAGATTACCTGGATGGCGTGGCGGTTGTAATAGCGGCCGTCGCCGCCCACGACGAGAACGCCGCCCTCGAGGTCCGCCCTGGTGTCGAAGATGGCCTGGACGAAATTCTCCAGGTATCTGGCTTGCTGAAAGACCTTGACCTTCTTGCGCAGACCCGAGGTGCCGGGGCGCTGGCCGTCGAAAGGTTCGGTGGCGACGATTTTCGCATCCATCTCGGAAAGCCCTTGATTTGTGTGTGATATGGCTACATTCAAGCACACGCGCGACGCGTGCACGAGCTTGTTCAAGCACACGCGAGCACACGCGCAACGCGTGCACGGACTCGGGATTGTATCCTTTAAGGTTTGGTCGCACATGACCTTTTGACTCATTGAACGGGTATTGCAAGACGATGACGGCAGAAGCAAGTTCGGTAGAAGCACACAAGGAAACCCTGGATTTCAAGGCCGAGGTGAGCCAAGTCCTCGACCTGGTGATCCGCTCCCTCTACTCCAACAAGGAGATTTTCCTGCGCGAGCTGATCTCCAATGCCTCGGACGCCGCCGAGAAGCTGCGCTTCGAATCCCTGACCGACGAGGGACTCTTCGAGGAGGACCCGAATCTGCGTATCCGGGTGGAGGTCGACAAGGAGGCGGGGACCCTGACGGTTTCCGACAACGGCATCGGCATGAGCCGGCAGGAGATGATGGAGACGATCGGTAGCATCGCCAGCTCCGGGACCCGCCGCTTTCTCGAAAAGCTGACCGGCGATCAGACCATGGACGGACAGCTCATCGGGCAGTTCGGCGTCGGCTTCTATTCGGCCTTCATCGTAGCCGACAAGGTCACCCTGATCTCCCGGCGCGCCGGACTCGGCCCCGAGCACGGCGTGCGCTGGGAGTCGGCGGGCGAGGGGAGCTACACCCTGGAGACGATCGACAAGCCCGGGCGCGGTACCGACGTGGTGCTGCACCTGAAGGAGGACGAGAAGGAGTTTCTCGATCCATGGCGCGTGCGCGGCGTCATCGGCAAGTTCTCGGACCACATCGCCCTGCCCGTGGAGATGCGCAAGGAGGCCATGCCTTCGGAAGAGGAGAAGAAGGAGGAGAGCGCCGAGAAGGAGCCCGAGTATGAGCAGGTCAACCGCGGCACCGCCCTGTGGATGCGCAACAAGTCCGACATCGAGGACAAGGAGTACCAGGACTTCTACAAGCACATCTCCCACGACTTCGACGAGCCCCTGGCCTGGGCCCATAACCGGGTGGAGGGCACCAACGAGTACAGCGCCCTGCTGTATCTGCCCAAGCGCGCACCCTGGGACCTCTGGGACCGCGAGCAGAAGCACGGCGTCAAGCTCTATGTACGCAGGGTCTTCATCATGGACGAGGCGGACAAGCTCATGCCCCACTACCTGCGTTTCGTCAAGGGTGTGGTGGACTCGGACGATCTACCGCTCAACGTCTCGCGTGAGATGCTGCAGCATGATCGCAAGATCGACACCATCCGCCAGGCCAACACCAAGCGTATGCTCGGTCTGTTGGAGTCCATGGCCAAGGACAAGCCAGAGGATTACGCGACCTTCTGGAAGGAGTTCGGCAGGGTCATGAAAGAGGGTCCGGCGGAGGACTATGCCAACCGGGAGCGCATCGCCGGTCTGCTGCGCTTCGCGACCACGGCAAACGAGGGCGAGGCCCAGTCAGAGACGCTCGATGCCTACATCGAGCGCATGAAGGAGGGCCAGGACAAGATCTACTACATCACTGCCGACAGCCCGGCGGCCGCGCGCCACAGCCCCCACCTGGAGGTCTTCCGCAAGAAGGGCCTGGAGGTGCTCTTACTGTCGGACCGGGTGGACGAATGGCTGGTGACCAGCCTTACCGAGTACAAGGACAAGCAGCTGCAGTCGGTGGCCAAGGGCGACCTCGACCTGGGGGATCTGGCGGACAAGGAGGAAAAGGAGCAGAAGGAGAAGGCGACCAAGGAGCACGGCGAGCTCCTCGAGCGGCTCAAGAAGAGTCTGGGGGAGCGGGTCGAGGAGGTGCGTCCTAGCACGCGGCTGGTGGACTCTCCCGCCTGTCTGGTCGTCGGGGATTACGACATGAGCGCCAACCTGGCGCGTGTGCTCAAGTCCGTCGGCCAGGACGCCCCGCCGTCCAAGCCTACCCTGGAAGTCAACCTGGATCATCCGCTGGTCAAGCGCCTGGAGGCGGAGGCGGACGAAACCCGCTTCGGCGAGCTCGGAATGATCCTGCTCGACCAGGCCCAGCTTGCCGAAGGCGGTCAGCTGGATGATCCGGCTGCCTTCGTCGGGCGGTTGAACAAGCTGATGATGAGCATGATGCTGGCCGGGGGCTGACGGGCGAGAGAGATCACGAAGATCCGGTATCGGTATCGAAATCGAAATCGAAATATCCCGCGAGAAATTCGATAGCGATCCCGATCCCGATTGTGGACTGACAGCAATCTGCTCCACCGCAAAAAGTACGGCAACAAGTTGACTCATTTGTCAAAGTTGTCGGGCGGTCTGCAACGCCCAGGCGATTCTGTTAGTATCAAAAATACTTTTTTTCTGATCAGGTACACCTCATGGCTGTTGTAGAGCTGACCAAAGACGACTTCGAGCAGACGATCGCGGACCAGGACTTCGTAGTCGTGGATTTCTGGGCGCCCTGGTGCGGACCCTGTCGTTCGTTCGCACCCGTGTACGACAAGGTCTCGGAAGATCATGAGGATATCCTGTTCGCCAAGGTGAATACCGAGGATGAGCGTGAGATTGCCGCCCACTTCCAGATACGCTCCATCCCCACCCTGATGATCTTTCGCGAGCAGATCATCATCTTTGCCCAACCCGGGGCGCTTCCTGAAGGCTCCTTCCGCAAGCTCATGGAGCAGGCAAAGGAGCTCGATATGGCTCAGGTGCGAAGCCAGATCGAAGCCCAGAAGCAGCAAGCGGCCACCTGAGGCTGCCGACGAGTCATGGAGGTATCCGACCAGCCTTGGATAACGCCCCTCGTCAGCTGTGGTAAACCGACGGTCGGCGACCTCATGAGCCTTTGCGAAGAAAACTACAGGGCCCTGATGCGGCTGATCCCGGATCTGCGGTTGATCCAGGGCGAGGAGCGTTGCGTCCTGGACCGCGGTCAGGACCTCCACTTGGAGGTGCTGGAGCAGACGCCGTTCACGAGCCTGCTGCGGCTCACCTATTACTTCCCCTACGAAGACGGCCTTGCCCACAGGATGAAGAGCTCGGAGCCGGACGCGCTGCTCCGCGTGTACCATGATGTTCGTCAGGCGGAGGTACTCAATCTGCGCCAGACGGTGTTGCCGCTGCGAAATCATTACGAGTATCCGGCCCTGGCAGCCAAGTGGAAGGTCAACCTGTTTCTGTCCAAGTGGTTGCGCTTCTGCCTCGACCAGGGATACAGGTTTCCGGAAAGGCCCCGGGCTTCTGTCGGCTCGCGTGAGCGCGGGCTCACCCCAATCTCGCCTTGATGGTCTCTCTGCTCCGCTAAATTTCCTTTCCGGAGACTTCGCCTAGCCAACTAAGTCGAAAGAGATGCGCCCGGGTGCCGGCGCAGCTTCCGAGCCTTGTAAATAGTGCGGGAAAATTCTTGACCGAATTAGTACGATATAGCTATGCTTTTTTCTCAGGGAATCGCATGCTCACCAGAGCTTGCCTGAAAAGTGGCCGAAATTGATGCCAAATCAATGGGATTTCCTCTCCGGCATCTCCATGTCGGTAGGAAGGTGCACGATTGGCACCGATACGTGGCACTAACAGAGATAACCACATAAGGTGAAACGACCATGAGACTCTCTACCAAAGGAAGATATGCCGTTACCGCGATGCTGGATCTGGCGTTGCACTCCGGCAAGGGCCCGGTGACCCTGGCCGATATCTCCGTGAGCCAGGGCATTTCGCTGTCTTACCTGGAGCAGCTTTTCGCGGCTCTTCGTGGCAAACAACTGGTACGTGGTGTGCGCGGGCCGGGTGGCGGGTATTACCTCGGCAAGTCGTCCGAGGACATCTCGATCGCCGACATCATTTGTGCCGTCGACGAGTGGGTCGAGTTTACGCGCTGCGGAGGTCGTGAAAACTGCCGCGACGGCCAGCGGTGTCTGACACACAGCCTATGGGATCGACTCAGCGACGAAATCTTCAATTTCCTGAACGACATCTCGCTCGCGGATCTGGTGAGGCGCGGCGGCGACGCGGTTTTGGAGGGATCTGGAAATCTGCGTGCCCAAGACAAGAAGCGAGCCGCTTGACCGGTTCTCGCCCCCGAAGGATGGTGAACCTCCGCCCTCGGGGCCGGAGGTGTCGCGTCCGGGGCCGGGGGGCGGCTTCCCGGATGTCATCCGGCGAGGGGGCGAGCAAAACCGAAGCGACCCTGGATCCACGGCAGGATAGCTGGGAGCCGCCATATTTCGGCGTTGGCTAGCAGAAATCGCCTTAGGGTCGCTGTACCAGATGTTATCCTAAGTCGGTCTGGCTGCGTGTGCGTGCGCGGCCTCCATGCAACTTGTGAGTCGAGTAGCGATGACGAGTCCACCCGACGGGCTTCTGACCATTCAGGATTTCATCCGCTGGGGCGCGAGCCGCTTCAATGCGGAGGGTCTGTTCTTCGGTCACGGTACCGACAATGCCCTGGACGAGTCGGCGGAGCTGGTCCTGTATGCACTGCACCTACCGCCGGACCTTCCCGCGACCTACCGGGAGTGCCACTTGAGCTTCCCGGAGCGGGTGACGGTGTGCGAGCTCTTGGAACGGCGGATGAGCGACCGCAAGCCGGCTGCCTACCTGACCAACCGGGCTTGGTTCGCCGGCTTGGAGTTCTACGTCGACGAAAACGTGATGGTACCTCGGTCACCGCTGGCCGAGCTGGTGGAGGCAGGCTTCGATCCCTGGATCGAGCCGGAAGGTGCGGGTCGCATCCTGGATCTGTGCGCCGGGAGCGGCTGTATAGGGATCGCCTGCGCGGTCTACCTGCCCGACGCGGAGGTGGACCTCGCGGAAATCTCGACGGCAGCGCTCCAGGTGGCGTCCCGGAACCTGGAGCTCCACCGTGTTCAGGAGCGCGTCCACATACTGGAGTCGGACCTTTTCGAGGGTGTTGGGGACGTTCGCTACGACCTCATCGTGTCGAACCCACCTTACGTCAGCGCCGCGGAGCTCGCCGCCCTTCCGGAGGAATACCGTAAGGAGCCGCAGCTCGGGTTTGCCGGCGGCGACACCGGCCTCGACCTGGTTCTGCGCATCCTGTGTGATGCCCCGGAGCACCTGGAAGAGAAGGGCGTACTGGTGGTCGAGGTGGGTAGCACAGCGATGGAATTGGAGCAGCGCTTTCCGGACATCCCGTTTCTCTGGCTGGATTTCGAGCGTGGGGGCGAAGGGGTGTTTTTGATGAAGCGCGAGCAGTTGACTGAATTTCATCCGTTGTTCGCGCATGAGCTGGAGAAGTTATGAGCCTTCGGCGGGCAAAGAGCGTCGACGAGTATGTGCACTGGGTGCGCCAGGCGGTCTTCGAGGTCGGGGATCTGCGCGATTGCCTGGAGTACGAGATCGAGGATCTGGGCCGATTCCCCGCATTCCTCGATCCTCTGGAGGAAGGGATCAAGAACATCCACCGGTTGATGCAGGAGGGGACCTATGTCTTCGGACGCGAGGACCTGCCCTTCATGGAGCTGGCAGAGCACCATTCGCAGGAGATTCCGTTCCACATCCTGCTCAGGCAGATCAACGAGACCCATCGCAGGGGTTTGGAAATCGGCGACGTAGAGGCATAGCGAGACCTTGCCGTGGGGCCGCCGGGCGGTGAAAGACCGCGAACGAGCCCGCATGCCGATCTGATTTCGTCGCCCTCACCCTTTTCTCATCGGCATTCGCCGGCAGTCTTGACAACCCAATGGATCAAACCATCGATTTCGACCTGGATCTGGTCCGCCGCTACGACCGGAGTGGTCCCCGCTACACGTCTTACCCGACCGCCCTGGAGTTTCACGAGGGTTTTGGAGAGTCCGAGTACCGGCAGGCCTGTTCCCGCAGCAACGACCAGAAGCGGTCGCTTTCGCTCTATTTCCACATCCCTTTTTGCGACACGGTCTGCTTCTATTGTGCCTGCAACAAGGTGGTTACCAAGGACCGGGGTCGCGCCCAGCCTTATCTCGACCGGATACACAGGGAGCTGGAGATGCAGAGCGCCCTGTTTCGAGAGGACCGCCAGGTGGAGCAGCTCCACTGGGGCGGGGGGACACCGACCTTCATCAGCCGGGATCAGATGGTGGAGCTCATGGAGAGCACGCGGCGCCGATTTCGGCTCGCGGACGACGAGATCGGCGAGTATTCGGTGGAGATCGACCCACGGGAGGCGGATGCCGATACGGTTTCCCTCCTGCGGACCTTGGGCTTCAACCGCATGAGCCTGGGTGTCCAGGATTTCGATCCGCAGGTCCAGAAGGCCGTCAACCGCATCCAGTCCGAGCAGGAAACGCGGGCCATCATCGAGGCGGCGCGCGCCGAGGGTTTCCGCTCCATCAGCATCGATCTCATCTACGGACTGCCGTTTCAGACGGTGACCAGCTTCGTACGAACCCTGCATCGCGTCATCGCGCTTGCTCCCGATCGCATGTCCGTCTTCAACTATGCCCACCTACCGCAGCGTTTCATGCCCCAGCGGCGTATCAACGAGAAGGACCTGCCTTCCTCCCGGGTCAAGCTGGAGATCTTGAAGACCAGCGGCGAGCTGCTCGCAGACGCGGGTTATGTCTACATCGGGATGGACCACTTCGCGCGGCCGGATGACGAGCTGACGCTGGCGCAGCGCAACGGCAGCCTCTATCGAAACTTCCAGGGCTACTCGACCCATGCCGACTGCGATCTCATCGGCATTGGGGTGACCTCGATCGGCAAGGTGGACAAGAGCTACTCCCAGAACAGGCGCACCGTCGATGAGTATTACGCGGACATCGATGCCGGCCGGCTACCGGTCTTCCGAGGGATCGAGCTGAGCCGAGACGACGAGATTCGCCGCGACCTCATCACCCGCTTGATCTGCAACTTCTCTCTCGACATCCCCAGCCTGGAGCAGGCATGGGGCATCGACTTTGCCGACTACTTCCGTAGCGCCTTGCCGCATCTGAGCTCCATGCAGGAGGATGGCTTATTGGAGCTCGATGAGCGGCGTATCCTGGTCCTACCCAAGGGCCGGCTCCTGATTCGAAACATCTGCATGGTCTTCGATGCCTACCGCGCCGCGAAGGAGGAGCAGGTGGGATTCTCCAGGGTCATCTGAATGGGCACCGTCCCAGTCGGCCGAGAGACGATCCCGGGGGTCTTTCGTGCAGTCGCCCGTGCGCGCAAGGACCAGCAGGTTCTCCTGGGAGGGGGTGAGAGCTGGTCCTTCGGCGAGCTGGCTCAGGCATCGGACGGGGTCGCGGCGAGCCTCATCGATCGCGGAGTGACGCCGGGGGATCGCATTGCGCTCTATTGTCCGAATGTCCCCGGGTTCGTGGTGGCCTATATGGGCATACTCGAGGCAGGTGCCACGGTCGTCCCCATCAACCTGTTGCTCAATCCCCGGGAGATCGCCTTTATCCTGAGCGATGCGGACGTCAAGGCGCTTTTCTATCACCAGGCATTCGCCGAGGCGGCCGGGCAGGTGCGCAGGTTGGTGCCGGAGCTGGACTTCGCGGTTAGGATCGCAGCGGGGGAGGGGGGCGACCCGTCTCTGGACGAGCTTGCGGATGGGGCGGGCACCCCGCCCGCCCAGCAAGTCGACGGCGCCGAGAGCTTGGCAGCGATCCTCTATACCTCCGGCACCACCGGCCGGCCCAAGGGGGCCATGTTGAGCCACCGCAACCTGATCGCGAACACGATGAGCATCATGGAGGCGCTGGATCTGGAGCCGGGGCGCGATCGGCTCTTGGTGGTGCTTCCCATGTTCCACGCCTTCGCAGCAACGGTGGGGATGCTCACGCCCCTGTTGCACGGGCTGGCGCTGGTCACCCTGGACCGGTTCGACCCCAAGCTGGTGAGCTCGACGATCGCAGATCATGGGATCACGATCTTCCTGGGGGTGCCGAGCATGTACTCCCTGTTGCTGAGACTGGAGGACACGACCCTGTCCCAGTGGTCTTCTGTGCGCTTTTGTGTATCCGGCGGTGCCGCCATGCCTCAGGTCCTGATGGCATCCTTCGAGAAACGCTTCGGTATCCCTGTTCTCGAGGGTGACGGGCCCACGGAGTGCTCTCCCGTTACCTGCGTGAATCCGCTCTCAGGTCCACGCAAGACCGGGTCCGTGGGGCTTCCCCTGCCCGGGGTCGAGATGCGAATTGCGGGTCCTGACGGCACTTGGCTCGCCACGGGAGAGCAGGGTGAGGTCTGCGTTCGCGGTGCTAACGTAATGCGAGGCTACTGGGGCCTGGAGACCGAGACGAGGGAGAGCTTCTTCGGCGACTGGTTTCGCACCGGCGATCTGGGGTATCGGGATGCGGACGGGTATTTCTATCTCGTTGATCGTATCAAGGACCTGATCATCAGCAATGGTATGAATGTCTACCCGCGTGTGATCGAGGAGGTCCTGTATTGCCATCCGGATGTCGCCGAGGCAGCGGTGGTTGGCGAGTCCCACCGACTTCACGGTGAGATCCCGGTAGCCTTCGTCGTCCCCCGGCCAGGGGCCGGGATCGACCCCGAGCAGCTGCGGGACTGGTGCCGGGAGAACCTGGGTCGCCATGAGGTCCCGCGGCGCTTCGAGCTGCGCCAAGCCCTGCCGAAGAACGCGGCCGGCAAGATCCTGAAGCGCGAGCTGCGCCGCCGAGGCGAGCTGGAGCGCGGGGTGGACAACCCACCCTCATGATGGAATGGCCCGGCATGAAAAGCTATACTGAATGACTTTTTTGCAGGCCCTGGTCGGGCCATCCGAGCTTGCCGATGGTCGAAAGACCCGAGGGAGCATCATGCGATGCCGCGCAGATTTTCGCAGGGGAAGCGGTCAGCAACCGGTGAAGTTGGCGCGTCGGCATCAGCGTAGAGAACGAATCGAGAGACGATGCAAGTATCCGTAGAAAGTGGCGAAGGTCTCGAGCGGCGCATGACCGTCGATCTGGAGGCGGAAAAGATCGATGCCGAGGTGCAGAAGCGTCTTCGCGAGATCGCCCGTTCGGCCCGGCTGCCCGGATTTCGCCCGGGCAAGGTGCCAGTGAAGATTCTGGATCGGCGTTTCGGCGGGCAGGTGCGCACGGAGGTCTTCGGCGATCTCATGAAAGAGAGCTATCCGGAGGCCCTCGCACAGGAAGCGCTCATACCCGCCGGGGCCCCGCAGATCGAGCCCCTGATCGACGAGGACACGAAGCGCTACGCCTACAAGGCGGTTTTCGAAGTGTTGCCCAGGTTCGAGCTGAGAGCCTTAGGAGGCAAGACCATCAAGCGGCCCGTGGCGGAGATCACGGATGCAGACCTGGACACCGTGCTCGCTCGGCTGCAGGAGCAGCGCAAGACCTGGGAGGCCGTGGACCGCCCTGCCCAGGCGGGTGACCGGCTCCTGATCTCGTTCGAAGGGACGCTGGACGGCGAGCCCTTCGAGGGCGGCTCCGGCGAGGACAAGGAGATCGAGCTCGGCAGCGGGCGCATGGTCCCGGGATTCGAGGACGGTCTCATTGGTGCGCAGGCAGGCGCGGAGCGACGGCTCGATGTGACGTTTCCGGACCAATATCCAGCAGAGCACCTCCGCGGGAAGCCGGTCGTATTCGACGTCCGTGTGAGCAAGGTCTCCGAGCCCCGGCTGCCCGATCTGGACGCCGATTTCGCCAAAGCATTCGGTTTCGAGGACGGGGATCTGGATGCCTTTCGCAAGGATGTACGCAGTAACATGGAGCGCGAGCTCAAGGAGCGGATCGAAGCCAAGACCAAGAATCAGGCGATGGATCTGCTGCTCGAAGCGAACCAGATCGACCTTCCGAATGCCCTCGTCGGGCAGGAGATCGCCGCACTCAAACAACAGACTCGGAAAAGCGTCGGGGGCGGTAACTTCGAGCTTCCCGACGACCTGTTTCGCGATCAGGCCCGGCGGCGTGTCGCTCTGGGCCTGATTCTCGCCGAGGTGGTCAAGGCCAATGACATCGAGGTCGATCCGAAGCGGGTACGTGAGGTGGTGGAGGACATGGCATCTACCTACGAGGACCCGCAGCAGGTCATCGACCATTACTACGGCCATAAGGAGCATCTGGCCCACGTCGAATCTCTGGCGCTGGAAGGCCAGGTGGTCGATTGGGTGCTTGGTCAGGTAACCCTGGAAGACGAGCAGACCACGTTCGAGGCACTTACTGCACCCGGAGCCACCGGATGACGTCGGCACGGGGATTTCCTAGAGCCTCCGTTTCCCGCTCCATTTTTAGAATGCAGGTCAGTAGTCAATGAGCAAATTCTCCGATAGCAGCGAATGGACCCCCACCAATCTCGGGCTGGTCCCCATCGTCATCGAGCAGACGGCACGTGGCGAGCGTTCCTTCGACATTTACTCGCGACTTCTGAAGGAGCGTGTCATATTCCTCGTCGGTCCCGTCGAGGATTACATGTCGAATCTGGTGGTGGCTCAGCTCCTTTTCCTGGAGTCGGAGAACCCCGACAAGGATATTCATCTCTACATCAACTCGCCGGGAGGCTCCGTGACCGCCGGCTTGGCGATTTATGACACTATGCGTTTCATTCGTCCGGACGTGAGCACCATGTGTATCGGACAGGCCGCGAGCATGGGCGCCCTGCTGCTCGCCGGAGGGGCGGACGGAAAGCGCTTTTGCCTGCCTCACTCGCGGATGATGATCCATCAACCCTTGGGCGGCTTTCAGGGGCAGGCGACGGACGTGGACATCCACGCCCGCGAGATTCTACATATCCGCGACCGGCTCAATCATATTCTGGCCCGACATACGGGTCAGCCGGTCGAGAAGGTGGCGGAAGACACGGAGCGGGATCGCTTCATGGGCGGGGAAGAGGCCGTCGAGTACGGTCTGGTCGACAAGGTGCTGGATGCGCGCGAGCTGCCCGCTGTAAAGGAGACATAGCACCCCTCGCCGCCCTTTCGTGCCCGTCCCGTTCTGCCGGGCTCAGGGACACCGTGCTTCCCCGGAATCGCGCATAGTCACTGCGCCTAGCGCGCAATTTATCGTCTTGCCATCTCATCCCAAACCGTTATGATTGAATCAC